>Ga0233444_10002378_pt1 | contig 19923 bp, 13 predicted proteins | sample SI_124_October20_6_FD_182792 | JGI IMG/M metagenome (GOLD analysis project Ga0233444, IMG submission 182792) | Seawater microbial communities from Saanich Inlet, British Columbia, Canada - SI_124_October2016_10_MG | ecosystem: Environmental > Aquatic > Marine > Inlet | place: Canada: British... | reverse complement strand
CACCTACTATGGATTTGATTGGGTAAGCCCCTTACCTAACCCTTTTATGTATGTACTTTTCCTACTACTTTTAATTACTTGTATTTTCATAATATTTGGATTATTCTATAGAGCTAATACTGTACTATTTTTTATAATTTTTACCTACATAGAACTAATTGACAAAACCAATTATCTCAATCATTACTATTTTATCTCATTAATTAGTCTACTGTTAATTTTAATTCCAGCTAATAGCTATTTTTCACTAGACGCCTACTTTGGGATTTGTAAAAGAAAAAAAACCATACAGGCTTGGCAAATAAATATAATTAAACTTCAAATTGGTTTGGTTTATTTTTTTGCTGGAATATCCAAACTAAACTACCACTGGCTGTTGGAAGCTCAACCACTAATAAATTGGCTAAAACATCAGTCAGATTTCCCTGTAATTGGTAAATTATTTCTTTATGATTTTACAGCTTACTTATTTAGTTGGGTAAGTGCAATCTTTGATATTTTCATATTCTTTTTACTAATTGATAAAAGAAGCAGATGGATTAGCTACTTTGTAGCTTTTGTTTTTCATATAATGACAGCGATTATGTTTCCAATAGGGGTTTTTCCTTACGTAATGATTGCAAGTACCTTAATATTCTTTAACGATAATTTTCACAAGAAAATAATAGATTTTATTTCTAAATATGGTTTACTTAATAGTGGTAAATCAATTGAAGAAAAAAACAATTATCAAACTAAGACCAACAGTATACTAAAGTTTTTTTTAATTGGATTCTTTACCCTACAATTATTTCTCCCCCTAAGGTTCATGTTATACCCAGGGAAATTATTTTGGACCGAACAAGGCTATAGATTTAGCTGGAGAGTAATGCTAATTGAAAAAGCTGGGTATTCTCAATTTTATATTCACGAACCCAAAATGGATAGGAAAATGTTAATTCAAAATAGAGATTATTTAACCCCACAACAGGAAAAGATGATGTCTACACAACCCGATATGATTCTTCAATATGCACATTTCCTTTCTAAGACTTTTAAAGATTCTTGCCTAGTAGAGTCCAACGGAGAAATTATAAAAATGGGGCGAAATCCAAAAATAACAGCAGATATTACAGTGAGTCTGTTTAATAAAGGAAGTAGAAAATTTATAGATTCCGAAAAGAATCTTTCTGAAATTAAAAGAGGTTTTGGCAATAAAGAATGGATACTTGATTATGAAGATTAAATTACTTGGATTACTACTATTTTTATCTGTTCAAAGTTTCTCCCAAAAAGGGAAAATATCTGGATATGTCACCCATTCCAATAACGACCCACTTGCCTTTACCACAGTATATATAGAGAAAATTAATAAAGTTTTCTACACCAATAATTTTGGGTTTTTCACCATTCCAAAACTCAATTATGGAAAATATGTGATTAGTTATTATTTAACTGGTTTTACTAAAAAAAGCGACACTATAATTTTAGATCAACCCTATTTAAATCTATCAAAAGTTACTCTAGAAGAATTAAGTTATGATTTAGAAGAATACGAAATAAAACAAGAAGAAGAATTTAATATTAGAAAATTACGCGCTATTGAAGGAGTAATGATTACTCAAGGCAAAAAAACTGAAGCTATTTCTGTAGAGTCATTAGATGCCAATAAAGCTACCAACCAAAGTAGACAGATTTACTCGAAAATACCAGGAATAAATATTTGGGAGAGTGACGGCGCAGGAATTCAGTTGGGATTAGGAGGAAGAGGGTTGAATCCAAGTAGGAATTCTAATTACAATACAAGACAAAATGGATACGATATTAGCGCCGATGCTTTGGGATATCCAGAGAGTTATTATAGCCCCCCGTCTGAAGCAATTCAAGAAATTCAATTAATTAGAGGCGCTGCTTCTTTACAATTTGGTCCTCAGTTTGGAGGTTTAATTAATTTCAAATTAAAAGAAGGAAATCCAGATAAGAAAATAGAATCTATTATCAGACACACGGTGGGTTCCTACCAATTGAATAATTCTTTTGTTAGTCTTGGTGGAACCAATAAAAAGTTCAAATACTATGGTTTTATAAATCTCAAATATGGAGATGATTGGCGAGCAAATTCTAATTTTGATTTAAAAAATGGATATCTACATTTTACCTATTCTCCAAATGAAAAAACAAATCTAAATTTTGATTTTACTAAAATGGATTATCTAGCACAACAACCTGGGGGTCTAACAGACCAACAATTTGAAAAATATCCAGACACCTCTTTTAGACAAAGAAATTGGTTTAAAGTAGATTGGAATCTAGCAGCATTTCAATTAGACTACGAGTTTAATTCTAGAACTAGGCTAAATTCTAGAACCTTTGGCTTGATTGCATCTAGAGAGTCTTTAGGTTATCTAGATCAAATAAACAGAATTGATCCGCTTCTGGACAGAAATTTGATATCAGGAAATTTTAAAAATATAGGGAATGAAACCCGTCTAATTCATTTGTATGATGTAAATAATTTACCATGGGCATTTTTAATTGGAGCTAGGTTATATAGGGGCTTTAGTCAAGGAATTCAAGGAAAGGCAAATAATGGGTATGGTCCAGATTTTTATTTTGTTAATGACCTTAATAATATTTCTTCGGACTTTATTGAGAGTAATTATAATTTCCCAAGTTTTAATTTCTCTTTATTTGCTGAACATATTTTCAATATTTCAAATAGATTAAGTATAACTCCGGGAATAAGATATGAGAATATAAATACTTCTGCCAATGGAGCTTATAGAATTAATTACCCAGATTTAGCTGGGAATATTGTATTTGATACTGTTATAAATGTTGATGATCAAAACAATAGAGACTTACTACTTACTGGAATTGGATTAAATTTTAAAATAAATGAAGAAATTGAAGTTTACTCTAATATTTCACAAAATTATAGAAGTGTCAACTTTACAGATATGCAAATAAGAAATCCTAATTTTAGAATTGATCCTGTCCTTAAAGATGAAGTAGGATATAACAGCGATTTAGGAATAAGAGGGAAAATAAAAGATATTATTTATTTCGATGCATCCTTATTCTATTTATTTTACAATAATAGAATTGGAAATACCATTCAAATTGACAGTAATCTATTTAATACTTACCAATATAGAACCAACATCTCCGAATCTAGGACTTATGGATTTGAATCGGTATTAGAATGTGACTGGTGGAAAATTTTTTCTAAAAAGAAAAATTATAAATGGACAACATTTTTAAATATTGCATATAATAATGCAGAATACATCAGCTCTGACATCACTGCATTTTATGGAAAAAAAGTAGAAATGGTCCCGCCTTGGATATTTAGAACTGGAATGACTATTGGAGGAGACAAACTATCGATTTCTTACCAATATAGTTATACAAGAGAACATTTTTCAGATGCAACCAATTCAGATTATCAGATAAATGCTGTTGTTGGACTTATCCCCTCCTACTCTGTTATGGATGTGTCTTTGAAATACTCTTTCAAAAAATTTCAATTAGAAACTGGTATAAATAATTTAACCAATCAATCCTATTTTACTAGACGAGCTGTAGCATATCCTGGACCAGGAATTATACCATCTATGCCTAGGAATTTTTACATTTGCTTACAAATCAAGCTTTAATTCTAGTTTATGGATATTTACGATGTTTCATTTATTATCTCAACCCTATGGGTTGGTCCTTTTTGGATGGCAATGCTCTTAAACCCAAAGAAGGAAAAAACAAAAAAACTACTTTCCGGGCCTTGGTTTTTTATAGGACCAATTATTCTTTGGTTTATAATCATGTGTTACAACCCTCAAGGTTTAATTGATCTTTTCTCTAGATCTTCTAATTCATTAGGATTTATTGAAGGACTGGCTGCTGGTCTTGCAACCAAGGCTGGTATTACTGCAACATGGGCCCATATGGTTGCAGGTGATATTTTTGTTACTAGATGGATATGGAAAAAATGTTTAGAAACCAATTCACCCCTTTGGACTACAAAATTATCTATATTTTTTGGTGTAATACTTATGCCTGTTGGACTTGGAATTTTCGCTATTAGCAATTTCTGGAAAAAGTGATTTTAAGAACCACAATATTCTTAATACTAAATTTTACAGCTCTAGCATTCGGCGGTCTATTCACTTCAAAAGGAGTACCGTCTGAATGGTATTTGTCTCTTTTAAAAGCTCCATGGACACCTCCTGGATGGGTCTTTGGTTTTGCTTGGAGTATAATTATGATTTGTTATGCATTTTATATGGGTTTTTTATACAATACTAGTTCTAAAAAAACTACAATAATTATTTTATACGTATTACAACTCTTTCTTAATATTTCTTGGAACCCAGTCTTTTTTAAATTTCACTATGTACTTCTAGGCTTTATAGTAATAAGCTTACTTACAATAACTGTAATTTTCAAGCTGTTTTTCTTTTATAAAGCAATTAAATTAAAATCATTTTTAATACTTCCATATATATTTTGGTTAATAATAGCAACTTCTCTAAATGGTTACATTTTAATTTATAACTAATTGGTCTTTGATATATTTATTCCTTTGTTAACTTTATGTCAATCAAAGATTAAGTTAAAATGAAAAACATTAAATATTTAGTACCTTTTTTAATACTTACCTTATTATTCTCCTGTACAAAAAGTGCTGGGACAGGTGGAAGAGCAACTATAAAAGGAAATATTGTGGTAGACAATATAAATATTCTAGGAAATATTGTAGATAGCTATGACGCTCAAGACCAAGAAGTATATATAATTTATGGACAGCAAAACAATACCCATGATGACGATGTTAATACAAGTTATGATGGCACATTTGAGTTCAAGTACCTAAATAAAGGTAATTATGAAATATTTGTCTACAGTGATTGTATAGATTGTCCAAAAGGACAAGACAGCCTAATAACAAAAACAGTTACCATTTCAGATTCTGAAGAAATTATTGAAATGGATACAATAAGAATAGCTAATTTCATTTGATGAAGGCTATTGGTATTTTTCTATTATTAATTTCTCCTTGTTTTGTTATTTCTCAGGATATGGGTCAAGATTTTGGAACTTGGACCAAAATTAAGTCTGATTTTAAAATCAATAAGAAAACATCATTCACCAACAAGACTGAACTTAGAACATTAGATAATTCGTCACAAATATCACAGTTTTACACACAATTTTCAGTCAATAAAAAATTGAATAAAAAACTATCTACCAGTTTTGCATGGCGATTAAGATTGTTAAATAAAGAGTATTCTTACCTTTTAACCAATAGATTCCACAACGATTTAACCTTTAAACATGAAATTTCTGATTTATCTCTCTATTTCAGACTTAGAACACAAATAAACTTTAGTTCCAACAGTACTAATGAAGTTTACGAAAGGACTAGAGTTAAATTTAAATATAAAATGAATAAAAAAATTGCTTTTTATGCCTACCAAGAATTGTACTTCTTATTGAGTCCTTCGGAAAAATATTTCTATGACAAAACTAGATTTGGAACTGGAATTCAATACGCATTAAACAAAAAAACAGATCTAGAAATCAAGTACCTGAAAATAAACGATATAAATGTAGAAAACCCAAGTTCATTAAACGTACTAGGACTCAAAATATCTCATCAATTTTAGTTGTAAATACCATTTTATAGGTATTGATAATAAGTAAGGAAATCAATTATTTTGTATAAAAATATTTTAAATGATTATCTCAACGCATTCTCCAAAATTCATAACTAAATACAATAGAAATATTAACCATTTATTTAATCGTTATAAAATTGCCCCAGAATCAAATAAAAATTTAAAAGAAATTTGTGCTAAAGAAGAAATAAATGTTGATTTATTGACCGATCTTATTAACTGTTACAATGATATAGATTTTTTAAATAAAATAAAATTTGAGAATTATAGAATCCCTGTTTTAGTAGATTACCTCGAGAAATCACATAAATATTATCTTGAAAAAAGAATTCCAGAGTTGGAACAAAGTCTTTTAAAACTAACCCATCAAGAGAGTTTTTCATTTAATTATATATTAATTAATTTTTTTAAAGAGTACAAAAAAGACATAATTTCTCATTTTAAAACCGAAGACGAAATACTTTTTCCATTTTGTAAAGTTTTATATAACTATCTGCAATATAACTCACAAGAGGACTTAATTTTTATACTCGAAAATCAAAAAAAGGCATTTGCGCTTATGGAACACCACAAACAAAATAAAGATGAAATTGATGATCTTCAAAAAGTATTACTAAAATATTCTCCAAACAGCAAAAAGCTATCCTATTTTGAAATTTTTTTAAACCAAATGAGTATTTTCCAACAAGACTTGAAAATTCATGCCGAAATAGAAGAAAATGTTTTAATGAAAAAAACAACTGTAATTCTTAATTCTCTAGAAATTAAAAATGTTTGATAATCACTCTGAGAACGAAAGGGTTTTACATGAAAATAAATTAGGAACAATAGTTCAATGCATCTCTTGTGAAAAGATATCTATTATAATTAATAATTTGAACTATGTCTGTAAAGAACAAGAGTACTACGAGCTTTTTAAAATTGTTGAAAACATAGACCATAACTTAGAGGATTACATTTACGATATAATGGGTATAAATTATGTGATACTTAGTACACCACTTGACAAAGTAAATTTAATATTTAATCTTAATGAGTTTGAAAACTTAACAGAACTTCTAAATCAGTCTAAATACATGCTAGATGTTCACAAACTATTTCATTAATAAATAATAATTTTTATAGTTTTATTTTCTGGCTGAGAATAAGATTTTAAAGTTTTTATATATTCCTTTTCGTTTCTTACATACATAGAAATAAAACTATCTACTCTCTCTGTTAGCTTATTATTGACATGCAATTGACTAGATATCTTATTTAGTTGATTTTTCTTGAGCTCTTCTTTGTTTTTTAAAGCTTTTAGAAACTTATTTTTCACTTTATCTAAATCACTCTTCATTCCTTTGATTGTGCCATTTATAGATGGTTCAAGAGTTGTTTCTATTCCCTTTGCTTTGTCCAATAAATTTTGAGACAATTTATCGAGTAATTCATTTTCGATTTTGAAATCAAGAGTTTCGTTATTTGAGTCAAGAACATAATTTTTAATTAAAGTGTCTGGGTGAATTGCCAAATCATTATCTGTAAAACCAAAGTTTTTCCATTGGTTGTAGCTCTTTTCAGACATCCAATTAAAATGATCTCTTAAAATAAGAATGGGGAAATTAATATCTACTTGATCAAATGATTTTTTTAACTGAGACCAATAAACCAGTTCTGATGGACCCCCAACATAAACTAAATTGGGAAGTAATAGCTCTTGGTAAATAGGACGCATTAAAACATTAGGGCTAAATTTTTCTGGGGAGATATTTAATAAACTTAAAATCTCCTCTAATTTTAGATTACTATCCCCTATTTTGAAAACATTATTTTCAAAAATTATTCGTTGTCTTTTTTTATCCTCTAAGAAAAACAAATTAAGGACTCTGGGATTAATTTTAGGTTCATAGCCTAAAGAACGAAGCTTGTTATTGGTGTTTTCTACCGAATTATATATAAACTGTTTTTCCAATTCATTTTTAAAAACGGGAAGAAATAACTTTTTCAACTTTACATCATCTGCATCTATAACAATTAAATTTTCTTTTTCAAATACCTTAGAAATCCAGTATCTACTAGCATTAGCCCAATTTTGTTGATTCAAAGAAGCTGAGAAAATAGATTCTAAGTTTTTAAATCTAAGATCGTTTTTAAATAAATCTTTTAAAGATTCCAATATTGATGTAAATATTTCAGGATTTAATTTACCAACACCTATCCCATCTTCTTTAAAAACAGAAAGATTTTTATTAAATATATTTAATGAGCTTATTTCTTGAAAATCATGATCTTCAGAAGCCATCCAAAAAAGCGGAACAAAATCAAATTCTTTAAACTTTAATTTTAAATTTTCAACTATTGTAAGTACCGAAACAATCTTGTGAATAAAGTACTGTGGCCCTCCAAAAATACAAAGTTGATGACCAGTTGTAATGGTAAAAACTCCTTTATTTTTAATAGCTTTTAAATTTTCAGGTATTTTTAAACCTGTCTTGGAATATTGAGAACTTATGACTTGAAATAATACTTCTCTATTTTCAATACTTAGATCTCTTTTCTTTAAAAAATCATGATCTATGTGACTTAAGTCTGTCCCATTATGAAAAGGACTCAAATTAGAGTCTTTTTTAAAAAGGTCCAGTAAAATTGGATTTTTATAAAACGAATTGAAAAGAGGAATCTCTACCATCAAGTGAAATTTAAGAAAAAATTAAAAATACATTACTAATTTCTTTATCCCGAAGCTAAAAAAAATATGAATGAAAATATTAAATTAGAAAATATTATAAGAATATGAAACGTATTCAATCATTGAAAAATACTTTAGGTCCGGGAATTTTATTCGCCAGTACTGCAATTGGAGTGTCTCATTTGGTTCAGAGCACCAAAGCTGGAGCAATGTTTGGATTTGGGCTGTTATGGGCTGTAATCGCAGCTAACGTATTAAAATATCCTTTCTTTGAGTTCGGTTCACGATACGCAAATGCAACGGGCACAAGTATTATTGAAGGATACCAAAAACTTAGCAAATGGGCATTATGGACCTATTTCATAATAACTATTTCTTCCATGTTTTTTGTATGTGCTGCAGTTGGAAAAGTAACAACAGGATTTATGGAGAATTTATTTCATCTAGATAAAATAGGACTTAGTAGTAGCACTTCTAGTATTTTAGTTTTTGTTATTTGCGGAGGTATTTTGATTATTGGAAAATTTAAAATCCTAGATAAACTGATTAAATTAATTGGGATAGTTCTTCTTTTATCTACTCTTACTGCCTTTGTGCTTTGTCTTTTTCATGGACCTATTAATCAAAGTATAAATTTAATTAGTGAACCTTCCATAAGTAAAGAAGCATGGTTTTTTCTTATTCCTTTAATGGGTTGGATGCCAACAGCTGTTGATTTGAGTTCATGGAATAGCTTATGGACCGTGGAAAAAATAAAAAGTTCTAACTACCATCCTGCATTAAAAGAAACACTTTTTGAATTCAATTTTGGATATATAATTTCTGGGGTTCTTTCAGTTTGTTTTGTTACTCTTGGTGCATTTTTAATATACGGAACACCTGAAATAATAGAAAAGTCTAGTCACTTGTTTGCCCATCAAATAGTAAATCTATATACAAAGATATTTGGAAGTTGGAGTTATTTAATTATTGCGTCTAGTACTTTTTCAATCATGTTTGGAACCTGTATTGCAGTATTTGACGGGTATGGAAGAGTACTTGATAAAACAATAGAACTTCTTTTCCCAAGGCGCACCAAACTAAAAAATAAATATAGTATATACATTCTAATTTTAATAATTGGTACTTTTTTAATAACCTATGAATTTGATAAATCTGGTGATTTTGGAATTCTAGTAAATTTTGCAACCTCAATTTCTTTTCTTATTGCTCCTATAATTGCAATTTTTAATTATTTAGTTGTTAATAGGTATTTAGATAATAAATTTGTTCCTCCCAGATGGTTGAACTATTTATCTATAATTGGAGTTTTATATCTTATACTATTTTCAATTTTGTACCTTTTTAAAAATTATCTGTTTACATGAAATATTTATTTAACTGTCTTTTACTCACAGTAATTTCATTCTCTAACATATTTGCACAAAAATTAACTACATCTTCCACTTATCTAAAACGTACAGTTAATTTGAAAGAAAATATAGACTATTGGAAAGCAAGTGTTCAATCCATGCAGATGACTAATCCTGGAGGTAATTCATACAACGATTTTTTAATAACCCAAAAACAAATTCAAACCCTTAAATATCCTAGAAAAAAATCATTAAAATATTTAAGTAAATCTCTAAACATTCCGTCTTTTAATATTGAAAATGGATTTGAGGGGAATTTATACAATAACAAAGTTCCCAATGACAATACCTTAGCTATTTCCAACGAAGGTATTATTCTCGCTGGAATTAACTCTTCGTATATAATTTATGATACAAATAATGACTCTTTACTTTTGAGTAGTACCTTGAATTCAATGACCTTAGATTTTATGAATTTAAGATTTGTTAAAAAATACGATCCAAAGTTTATTTATGACCACAAAGAAGACAGATTTATTGTCGTATTTCTTGTTGGAAACAAACCTCTTAACAGTCATGTTTGCGTAGCTTTCTCCTCAACAAACAACCCAATGGATGATTGGAATGTATATATGTTAGAAGGCGATGCTTTGTCCACTGGACATTGGACAGATTATCCTGCTGTTGCTATTACAGAAGATGATTTATTTATTACAGGGAATTTATTGTTAGATGGAGTTAGTTGGCAACTTGGTTTTAACCAATCTATTATTTGGCAAATTGACAAAGAAAATGGTTATTCAGGTTTAGATTCACTTTCTTTTAACCTATGGTCTGATATAAAAGATGACTCAATAAACATAAGAAATATTCATCCAATAAGAGGTGCAAGAGAACTGCAAGATAAAAACCAATATTTATTAAGTAACAAGAATTTTTCTTTGGAGAGTGATAGTTTGTACTTAATAAAAATTGAGAATAGCCAAAAATCTTTAAACTCTGAATTATCGATTCAAAGAATTACTTTGAATGACCATTACTTTTTAAGTCCCAATGGAAAACAATACAATGGAAAGGAATTGGCTACAAATGATTCTAGAGTTTTAGGAGGGATTATTGATAAAGATTGGATTCAATTTGTGCAACACTCTATGGATACAAATTATGGAACAGCTGGGATTTATCATGGAATTATTTACAATTACGATACCAACCCTTATGTAGAATCAAGAATCATTTCAGATTCAATTATAGATTTTGGATATCCAAATATTGCCTCAACTGGGATAAATCCTAACGAAAAAGAATGTGTAATCGGCTTTAATTACACATCAATTAGCGATACCAATGGTGTATCGTGTATCTATATGAACAATAATGAAATCTACAGCAACTTTACCAAGCTTCATAGAGGAAATAGAGCGATAGATAGACTTAATGGAAATATAGACAGATGGGGTGACTATAGTGGGATTCAAAGAAAATACGATGATCCATGCAGAACATGGATTTCTGGAATGTTTGGAAAAATTGGCAGCAATGGTAGCTGGATAAGTAGTATTTCCACTTCAGATACGTGTAGAGAACCACTTCCACATTTGTTTCTAGAACCAGCATATAATCAAGGAATATTATTTCCAAATCCAAGTAAAGAATTTGTAAACTATGATTTTAATTTAGAAGAAAATTTAGATTTAAAAATATCTATTTTCAGTATAGAAGGAAAATTAGTAACTGTACTTTATAACGATTTAGTAAATGGTGGACCTAACAGACTTAGCTTTGACATAACCAAACTTAGAGTTGGTAGCTATCTGTTAATAATAGAAAATAATGACAACAGATTATTCACAAAAAAACTAATTAAAAACTAAATTAATTGGTCTCTGTATCCCAAGTGTTTTGGCTAATGGTTCCTCCATTTTTGAAATAGCTCACACCATATTTAGATTTCACTTTTTTGTACTCAGAACCTTTATTTCCACTTACAACAATTCTAACTATAGTTAACTCTGAAACATCACCATTAGAGTCCTTTCGCTCATAGACCTTCTCAGTAATTCCTTGAGGAAACTGTTGTGCTAATTTTTGAACATTAATAGAAGATGCTTTTTTAACCGAAATCCCCTTAGAATCTTCAAGATATTGGGCATTTAAATAATCTGAATTGATATCAGATTTATTGAATTGTCCTTGAGTAGCGAGATAGCTATCGGAATAAATTTCTAGATTGTACGTGTTAGAAACCCTTCCATCTTCACGATTCTCACCATCTAAGCTTAATTCGTCTTGATACATCTCATTAATAAAATGAAGATTGTAAACTTTATCGGAACTAACATCTGCCCATATAGAAACCTTGGATAGTTCTTTGTCTAAATAATGATCTAGATTAAAAGAATTGGTATTTCTAGGTTCATCGGCTAACAAAGCAAAATCATTTAGTTTAGAAATAATTGTTTGAGAATTTTCAAAATTATTATAGGTATTACTAATACTCTTAATATTAATAGATGAATTTTTATCAAAAAAATCATTTTCATAATATCCGAAAGATGGAATAATTTTAGTTTGTCTGGTCTCATCTAAGTTAGATGTATTGTTATTAAAAAGACCTAACATATTTTCAGTAAAAACATGAAAGTTATAAGTAGTGTTTTCAGAATGACCCACTTCGTCTTCGCTTATAATTGAAAGATCTTCTTTATAACTATCTATTTTATCAATTAAAAGATCTCTATTGCTTAGTCTAGCAATATTTTCAATTTCAAAGTCTGTAAATAACAATTCATTTTCTATAGAATTTGAATAGGTAGTTGAAATTCCTCTATTCATCCATTCCAAATCATTGACAGACTTATTATCATAAAATTTATCTACAACCAAATCGTTTTTAGCAATTATTTCAGATCTAAAAACTTCTTTATTTTCAAGTAACTGATTTTGTGTTTCAATTTTATTAAAATTCCTTGTTGTATTTTCTAATGAAAACAAATAAATCTCCCCCATATTTGACATATTCATTTCCTTGTAATCCACTACTTTGGGGATATTGTCCCATCTTGAATCGTTACTATTTTCAAAACTTTTCTGGATATTTTTATAAAAAACACTTATTTGATCGTTTTGAAGACTTGTTTTTAACTCTTGTTGAGACCTATTTTTAACAGAAAATTGTTCTGCAACACTTTTTTTGAAGTCAGTATTTTCTCCCAATTTTTCGAAATCGTTTGATTTTTCGGAACCCATCATTCGATCTATCTGTTCCTCGTTATATTTTCCAGAAACTTCTTTTCCATACATCAAACTATAGCTATTTAAAATAGATTGGTTACTAGACAAACCATTAGAAGCATCTTTATCCATAAGCAGATTAATTTCAGCTACTTTGCCTATATGTTCTTTCCCTTCTGGATTCACTCTAGAAGCGTTCTGAAAAGATTCGATTGCTAAGGAGTAGCTCTTTAAAGAAAGGTATCTATTACCTTGTTTAATTAATGAATTATATTGATTATTTTTCTTCTTATTATTAAGAGCAGATATTTTGGCCTCAGAAACTTGTTTTATCTTTTCTTTTGGTTCAGTCTCATCAGGCAAAACAGACAATGCTTTCCTATAATATATTATAGACTTATCATAATTCTTATCGCTAAAAAACTTTTCCGCTTTGACTATAAAGTCGTCGTATTTTTTCTTAGACTTATTACTAAATTGATCTACCATTAATTTTTCTATTTCTAATATTTTCGAATTAGGAATGGGATCGTTTGGCATAATTTTACTAGCCTGTAAGTAAAATTCTTTTGCTTTACTTAACTGATTGTTGGCTTTGGCATCCTCTGCTTTTTGAAGCAAATCATCGAACTTCTCTTTGATAGCTGTATTTCTCTTTTCATCATTTTCTTTATTAGTGAGCTCTGATAACAACTGATTTATTTCAACAATTCTTTGGTTGGGGTAATCATTGGTGAAATCAATTTCTCTAGCTTTTTTATATAAATCCCTTGCTTCTGCATACTTCTTATTATTGAAATTTTCATCTGCAATTTTAATTACATTATCGTATTCCTTTTTTATTTGATCCTTGCCCTGGTTGACTAAAGCTTTTTCAATAATTGTGATTTGTTCATCTGAGTATGTCTTTTGAGGGAGAATTAATTTGGCTTTTTGATATGCTTGCTTTGCTTCTATAAATTTGTTTTCGTCTCTTAATGCATTGGCTCTAGAAATTATATTTTGATAGTTCTGTTCTACCTCATTTTTGGACTGAATCTCTTCTAGTTTCAATTTTATTTCAGAAAGCTTCTTTTTTGGATAGTATTCGTTGCCAAATAAATTAAGAGCTTCTTGGTATTTGGACTGAGATTCAATAAAATTATTTTCTGTAAATAGTTGATCGGCTTTTTTAATCAATTCATCATATTGGCTTTTTTTTGATGCTTTTTGGTCACTCAAAGATTTTAAATCATTTAATTTTAAATTAATTTCTTCTATTCTTTGATTAGGATGTTCTTTGTTGTAAATGTTTTTTGCAGATATGTAATGATTTAAAGCATCTTCATAATTCTCTGAATTAAATTCTTTATCAGCTTGGTTGATTAAAGTTTGGTATTCATTGTCTTTGGATTCTTTTTCAATAATTAATCTTTTAATCTCTCTAATTTTTTGGATTGGATAAGGTTCATTTGGGGATATTTCATTTGCTTCATCGTATTTTTGTATTGCTTGATTATAAGATGAGTCTAATAATAATTCATCAGCAGACTTAATCAAGTTCTGGTACTGACTTTGGATATTTGAATTGGCTTGTTCAGAAATATTAAGATTAATTAAATCAATTTGTTGCTTTGGATAAGTATCCAAGGTTTTAATTTTAGAAGCCATTCTATACTTGTCTTTGGCCTCTTCCCATTTCTCGTTATCTCTTAAATTATCAGCTTGGGTAATTAATTCTTTAAAAGAACTATCTGATTGATTTGATTTCAACTTTTGATCTATTAAGTAATTTAAATGTTTCAACTTTTGATCTACTGTTGAGTTGTTTGGAAAAAGCTCTTTCGCCTCTAAATATTTAGATTTTGACATATCAAAGTCTTCCGTTTTTATAGAATTATCTCCCAGAATAATGAGTGAGTTAAACTTCTCTAATTTTTCTTTTGACTCTGACAATGAAGCTTCTTGCTCATTAATTTTTTGTTCTATTATCTCTAATTGTTTTTTTGGATATTCTTGACTTTCGTCTATTGACAATGCATTGTTGTAAAATTGTTTGGAAAGCTTCCAATTTTGACTTTTAAAACTAGCATCTGCATTTTTAATGAAATCTGAATATTTCTTTAGTGACTCTTTTTGTTGATTGGCAATGTGGGTGATTTTTATTTTTATTTCGTTAATTTTTTGGTCTGGATAGCTCTCATCTTCTTTAATCTTTTTAGCTGACTGATAGCTAGTTAAAGCTTCCTCAAATTTAGCTTCGTTAAATAGACCGTCTGCTTTAAGTATTTCTGCTTGATAAACTTTATTAGACTCTTCCATTTTTCTTTTAACATCAGCTATTTCCTTCAGTTTATCCTCAATATAAGTTATTTTATCTGATGGATATTTTTCGTCGCTTTTAAGATTAAGAGCTTGTTGGTAGGTGGCTTTAGCCAATTGATATTCTAAGTTTTTTAACTGATTGTCTGCAGTTTTTAAAATATTTTCATACTTACGGTCATTTTCAGAACTTGCAATTTGATCTTTTATACCTTGTTCAGCAACTTTAATTTGGTCTGTTGGGTGAGGTTCATTGGGTTTTATCTTTAAAGCTTTTTTGTAATTAATAATTGATTCGTTAAAAGATTTCTCTAATAATTGAGCATCTGCATTAGCAATTAAATTGTTGTATTCCTCTTCACTCTCTTTTTCATTTGCCAACATTTTATTTATATCATTTATTTTGTCCTTTGGAGTTCTATCACTTGGGTTAATTGTAGAGGCTTCCTTATATAAATCAATAGCTTGTTGGTAATTTTTATTATCAAGTGCAGATTTTGCTGCCTTCATTTTAAGATTGAACTTTTCTAATATTTCTTTTTGTGCTTCAAACTTATTGGCCTTTTCAACCTCTTTTATTTTGTCATAACCAATTTGATTACCCGGATTTAACTCTTTTGCTTTGTTATAACTTTCTAAAGCCAAAGTATTATTTCCAGATGATAGAGCATTGTCTCCTTTAGCTATCAAATCATTATATTGCTTATTAAGTTCCTTTTCTTGACTAAGAAGCTCAAGGTTTTTCTTTGCTTTTTCAATTTTATTTTGAACCATATCATCATTATGGATTTTTAAAGCTTCTTCGTATTTCAAAATTGCTAAAGAATAATCTTCTTTATTTAGTGCATTATCTCCTTCAGATAAGAACTTGTTAAATTGGGATTCTTTTAACTTTGCTTGTTCCTCTATCGCTTTAAAGTGTCTGTCAATTTCGTTTTTCCTTTGTTTATTATAAATATTATCTAAAGCTAAATTGCCATCGATAATTCTAATTTTACCAACATGCTGGTCTGAAACAACAGAATAATCTATATCTGGCTGTATACTTTGAAGTGTAATTGGAATGGCAAATGGTTGAGTACTTTGTTCTTCATTAAAATAACCACTTTTAGAGTCTATTAGAATAGATTTAGTAGCATATTTATCTTTTGAAAAACTTATTATGTAAATATGTCCGTAAGGAATTTCTACAGCGTCGTACTTGCCTTTAGAAGAAGTAATAACAGATTTAAAAACTTGATTATCTTGTTTTATTTCAACTTTAACTCCGCTTAGTTTTTCATAATTTTCATTATTTACACTACCAGCAATAACTATGTAGGGATCAGAAGAATTTTGGGAGTAAAAAACGGATGTGCTAAGACCAATATAAAATACGATAATAATTAGTATAAAACGCTTCAAATCAATGTGTTTTTACAAATATCAACAATTAATGTGTATCTATCAACAATAATACTTTCAAATAACTAACGAAAAACTATGGAAAAGGTTTAAAAACTAAGTTATTGAAAAATAGATCTAGCAAATGCCAAAGACTTTTTCAGAGAACCATTATCGAGTTGTAATTTTTCTGATTTACCATTCAAAAAATCAATCATTTTTTCGGTAGCCATATTGCCAACTAAATCATCTTTTGCCATTGGACATCCACCAATACCAAGTATTGACCCATCAAATCTTTTACAACCTGCATCATATGCAGATTGAAGTTTATCGAAATAATTATCAGGGCTAGAGTGAAGGTGAGCACCAAACTCAACATTTGGAAATTCTTTAATAAGCTTGGTGAAAAGCCAAGTTATTACATTTGGAGTACTAGAACCAATAGTATCACTCAAGGACAAAATATCAATTCCAAAGTCGTTTAATAACTTTTCAACCCAGTGAGCCACTATATATATGCTCCATTCATCACCATAAGGATTACCAAAGGCCATAGAAAAGTAGGTCACTAATTTTTTGTTGTTTCTCACACATAAATTCTGAATTTTTTCTAATCTTATTAAGGATTCTTTAATACTAGAATTTATATTTCTTTTTTGAAAAGTTTCAGAAATTGAAAAAGGGAAACCTAAATATGTTATTTCATCATAGTCAACAGCTTCTCTTGCACCTCTTTCATTTCCAATAATTACCAATAACTTGGTAGGGGAATTACTTATATTCAGACTTTTAATTACTTCTGAAGTATCTGCTAAATTAGGAACTTTTTTCTTTGAAACAAAACTACCAACATCAAGTGTGTCAAAACCTACTTTTAAAAGTACATTGAAATATTCAATCTTTTTTTTAGTAGGAATAAAACTAGAAAAACCCTGGACAGCATCTCTGGGACACTCTATCAATTTCATAGGGATTTTTTTAGTTAAGGCACCAAAAGCTGTTTTACAGTTTTGCTATTGTTAATATTGGTAGAAAGAGAATATATTCCAGAGGATAAATCAATTTCACTTAAATCAAGTACAAGTTGGGTATAATTTGGACCATAAAATCCAGCATTCAACAGCATTGACTTACTGTAAATCAACTGACCTAAAGGATTAAATATTTCAAAGTATGTTTCTTGATTTTCTAATAATTCAAAAATTAGATTTACTTGGTGGTCAGAGTTAATAGGATTGGGGCCAAAAAGAAGATCTTCAGAATTACCAAGAGGATCAACAGGTGGATTTGTTGTTCTTAACAGTCCAAAATATGGAGTTTTGTTATAAGCATTTATAACAATACTCAAAGTGTCAATAGTATTAATTGAATCAAAATTGAAATCTACTTGACCATTTAATACATTACTTTTTCCAATTAAAGAATCCCCATTCCATAGTGTAACAGCAGCATTTTCCACATCACAAAGGATGGTAGTTGATGTTAATCCAATCTCTTCTGTTTCGCTATGTTCGACAACAAAATCACTAGGAATATCAGATCTAAATAAGGTTGTTGGATCCCCAAATAAAACCCAAGTTTCAATTACTTCTTTTCCTGGATTTGGATAATCGTCTAACATTTTCATTTGCCCACTGTAAAAAAGAGCTCCAATAGAATGCATTTTATTGTTTGGATAAGACTCTACTAAAATATCCACTATTTCATCTTGAGAAGCCATTGGTGGTGCCCAAGACATTAAAATTGAGGATCCAGCAGCTGCTATTGCACCAGTGGGAGAACCAGAACTACTTGCTCTTTGCCATGCTTCAGAAATACAGGTACCAGAAGTGAAAGTTCCATTATTACAAGCAACTGAAACAACAAACGGGTATTTACCATTGTTCGTTGCGGAATTGATATGAGAACTTGAGTAATTTCCAGATGAGCATAAATTTACATCTCCATGTCCAGTATAATTAAATAAAGAAATACCACCATTTACTGCATTAGAAATTATAGTAGAATTTGGATTTCCGTTGGCATCTTCTCCACCATGAGTTCCATCGTAAAACTCGAAAACATTTTGGTAGCCATAATTTAACAAATCTGTTCTTATATTTCTTAAATGTTGCCAATCTGCTTCACCATCATCTCCGTATCCAGTACCTTCGTTAGAGCCTAGTCCTATAGCATTTAAATAATAGTTAGAAGTATCTGGGTTTGTTTCGTATTCTAAATTTCTTTGAACAATGTTATTTAAATCTGTCAAATTAGAAGGGCTAAATCTTCCAACGTATATATCTGGATACCAATCGTTAGAATTTGAAATCAAACCGTACTTTGCATCAGACCATTTTGTTTCAGACATCCATCCTCCAGTAGAACCAGCATCATAAGCTGCGACTTTATTGTGGTCTCCAACTAGTAATAGATACAAAAAATCTGCATTTTGTTGGTAGTAAGTTCTTACATAGTTGTAAATACTACTTTGGTTATTTCCAATATCTGCAATATCAACAATAACCACTTCTCTACCCGATTGTCTTTTCCACTCAATGAAGGGAGCTAATTCATTGAAATATTCTAAAGGAGATATTATTAACATGCTTCCTTCTTGCCCAATAGAATTATACCTGGTTGGACTATAATTTAAATAACGTCTTTGGTAAGAACTTTTTAGCTCATTTAAAATATTTTCATCATTCGTTCTAAGTAATTCGTTATTTCCTTTTACAGATTGATTAAATTCAATTTTAACTAGTATTTTACTATATAACTTAAGCGTTTTTTGAACTGGATTATATTGAAATGGAACAAAGTTTAAAGTTTGTCCTCTTAAATCTCTATGTATGTAGGGATCACTAAGTGAAAAAATACTAGAAGGATACTCTTGATCTAGTTTGTATAATGGACCTTTATTAAATGGAATTAAACTAGGGTCAATGTTTCTATACAAATTCCCCTTTGAAGGAATTATATTAACACCTTCAATTAAAGAATACTTAGAATCTACAATTGTAAAATTGCTAACTCCAGTTTCTGGAAGTTGAATATTAGAGGTGAATTTTAATAATTCTGGTTCACCTAGATTAAGGATGGGTCTTCCTCCCTCAACCACAAGTTTTTTATGCTGAATGGAGTTGATTGTTTTGGAATCAATAAGGGAGTAATTATTGAGCTGATACTCAACAAGAACAGAGTTATTGTCCTGACTTATTAAATTAATTTTATAGGAATTGTTAGCAAAAAAGTTTAAGCTGAGCAATAAAAAAAAGTGTATAAAAATATTTTTCATGTTTAAATGTACCAATTATATAAGTTTTTTTTAATGTTGTGAAGA
>Ga0233444_10002377_pt1 | contig 19923 bp, 21 predicted proteins | sample SI_124_October20_6_FD_182792 | JGI IMG/M metagenome (GOLD analysis project Ga0233444, IMG submission 182792) | Seawater microbial communities from Saanich Inlet, British Columbia, Canada - SI_124_October2016_10_MG | ecosystem: Environmental > Aquatic > Marine > Inlet | place: Canada: British... | reverse complement strand
TCAACTATATTTTTACAAGCGCTTCCTTTTCCATATAAATTAACATTAAAATCAATATTATAAGATTGGTTTTTAAAAGCATTTTTTATTAATTTTTCATTAGCTCCTACCAAGGTGTTAAAACCACATTTAACCAATTCTACCCACTCTGTTTCATCTCTTAATGTTATGCATGGTTTTTTAAAAAAGAAAGCTTCTTTTTGTAAGCCCCCACTATCAGTCATTACTATTTTAGATCGCTGAAGTAAATAAACCATCTCTAGATATCCTACAGGGTCAACAATTGTTAAATTACTTATATCAAAACTGCCTTTTTTGATAATATTTTTCGTTCTAGGGTGTAGTGGCAAAATAACTGGGATTGATTTTGCTATAAAGTTTAATCCAGAAAGTATAGAAGATAATCTTTTGTCATTATCTGTATTCTCAGCTCTATGAATGGTTGACAACACAAACTCCTCAGGGATTTTAAAATTTGGAGCTTGTTCTTTTTTTGAATAAAACATTGCAGCATCTTGCATAACGTCTCCAGATTTCAAAATGGAGATATCTAAATTCTTATAACCTTCTTTATTTAAATTATCAACAGCGGTTTCTGTTGGGCACAATAATAAATCTGAAATCCGGTCTGTTAGGGTCCTATTTATTTCTTCTGGCATAGACATATTAAAAGATCGTAACCCAGCTTCAACATGTGCAACTTTTATATGTAATTTTTTAGCAGCTAAAGCTCCTGCTATGGTTGAGTTGGTATCTCCGTAAACCAAAACCCAATCTGGGTTTTCTTGAACTAATACTTTTTCAATTTTCTCAAGCATTTGGCCAGTCATAGCCCCGTGCCCCATATTGTTAACAGCTAAATTATATTTAGGTTTAGGAATACTCATCTGGCCAAAAAACACATCTGACATATTTTTATCAAAATGTTGACCAGTATGGACGATAATTTCTTCAATGTCTGCATGCCTTAAGAACTCTCTACTTAATGCACCTGCTTTAATAAATTGAGGTCTTGCTCCTACTATTGTTATAATTTTCATTCTATTTTTTCAATAGATTACTAATTACTTCCTCTACTCTTTTAAATTCATTTTCTATCATATTTGTATCTGATGGCAGGGACAAGCCTTGTGAAATAATTTTAATAATCTAAACATTATATTTCTCTATATAATTAATGTGATATATCTTTACTTTTTAAAAAAGCAGTATTGAAGGTCAAAAACAATATTTTAATATCTAAATATAAAGATTGATTATCCTTATAATATTTTTCAAGTTTTACTTTATCCTTTAAACTAATTTCATCTCTACCATTAATTTGGGCCCAACCAGTTAGACCTGGCATTAATTTATCTACTCCAGCTTCCATTCGTAATTTCATTAAATCATCTTGATTATATAATGCTGGCCTTGGGCCTATAAAAACCATTTCTCCCTTTATAATATTAAAAAGATTTGGCAATTCGTCCAAACTTAATTTTCTAATTACTCTCCCTACTTTTAATAAATATTTTTTAGAGTTATTTAAAAGATGAGTTGCAACGTTTGGTGTTGATTTTTTCATACTTCTAAATTTATACATTTTAAAAAACGAATAATTAATACCAACTCTTTTTTGAGAAAATAAAATTGGCCCCCCATCTTCGACCAATATAAATATTGAAACCAAAATAAATAAAGGGATTAAAAACAAAAGTAACACTAAAGCAAAAAACCTATTCATCTTCTAAAATAATATTTAAATATTATTTTGGCTAAAATTTCGTAAGTTAAATTTAATTCTAGATAACGTTTCCCTTTTCCCGTTGTTGAAAATATCCAATTCAGGCAAATCCATAAAAAAGAATCTTAAATCTGTTAAATTTGCTTCTAAATCCTTTATTTCCGAACCCAACTGACCATTAGCCCCTGTTACTAATATATTCATATATTTAAAAATTAAATGGAGAATTTAAATCTTTAAAAGCAGGTAAATTTTCGTCTTTTGCTGATAACTGAATTTCATTCTTAGTTAAACCCTAGTTTATATTCAACTCATTATCACCGAACTTAATTCCAGAATCATATTCCGGAGCATAGGAATTATCTACTTTATAAGTAAAAGTAGCAGAGTCACTTAACACCACAAACCCATGAGAAAAGCTTCCGGGAATAAACAATTGTCTTTTATTTTCCCCTGTAAGCTCTACCTCTACATGCTTTCCATAATTAGGTGACCTCTTTCTAATATCTAATGCAACATCAATTACTTTGCCCTCAATGCATCTTACCAGCTTAGCTTTTTCAAAAGGGAGTTTTGAAAATATAGACCTCGTAAGACTCCTTTGGAGGATTTAGATTCATTATCTTGAACGAAATTGATAGGACATATATTTTCTTCAAATTTTTCTAAATTAAAAGATTCAAAAAAATAACCTCTATTGTCTCCAAAAACTGAGGGTTCTATAACATAAATACCTGATATTTCTGTTTTAATAAACTTCATTTTATTGTTTTGCTAATTTTAATAAATATTGCCCGTAACCATTTTTCTTTAATGGCTCTGCTAATTTATTTAACTGTGCTTTGTTTATGTATTTCATACTGTAGGCTATTTCCTCTAAACATGCCACCTTTAATCCCTGTCTCTTTTCAATGGTTTCGATAAACTGACCTGCTTCCATTAAAGAATCGTGCGTGCCAGTATCTAACCAAGCGAAACCTCTACCCAATAATTGTACTTTTAATTCATTTCTCTTTAAATACTCTTGATTTACTGTTGTTATTTCCAATTCAACTCTGTGAGAGGGTTTTATAGTTTTGGCAATTTGCACGACATCGTTTGTGTAGAAATATAAACCAACTACTGCATAATTAGATTTTGGATTTTCTGGCTTCTCTTCTATTGAAGTAACTATTCCATTATTATCAAACGATGCAACTCCATATCTTTCTGGATCATTTACATAATAACCAAATACAGTAGATTTACCATCTTCAACATTTTTTTTTGCATTTTGTAAAGTTTCAGAAAAACCATATCCATAGAAAATATTATCTCCCAAAACTAAACATACATCTTCATTTCCAATAATAAATGCTTGGGCCAGACCATCAGGGCTTGGTTGTTCTTTGTAAGATAGTTTCAATCCTATTTCAGAACCATCTCCTAATAATTTTCTGAAATTTGGCAGATCCTCAGGATTAGAAATTATTAAAATTTCTTGGATACCTGCCAACATTAATACCGATAGAGGATAATAAATCATCGGTTTATCATACACCGGCAATAGTTGTTTTGAAACGCCTTTAGTAATTGGGTATAATCTAGTTCCACTACCTCCATCTAGTATAATTCCTTTAATAATTTTATTTCTTTAATTTAATGTTTTGAATTGTTTGTTTGTTTATTAAAGCTCTTTTTTTGTCAAAAATCCAACCCCATTTATTAAAATAATATATAGCTGAAGAAAAATACATAAATATATTATACCATGTGAATAATGATTTATAGATATGATCATGGATAATAAATTGATCTGAATAAAAAACTGTTCTATAGCCAGCCTCATTAATTCTTCGTGTAATATCTAAATCTTCCATATGCATAAATATTTTTTCATCAAAACCATTTATTTTCTTTAGAACTTTAGCTCTACACAGCATAAAACATCCTGATAAATAAGGAACATCCATTATTTTGTCATAGTTACTGAATTTTAATTCAAACTTGTCAGAAAGTCTACTCTTTAATTTAGAATTGATATTCAATCTTCTCATAAAAAAAGTAAATGGAGTAGGTATTAATTTTGCTAAATACTGAATTTCTCCATTTGGATACAAAACTTTTGGCATTAATAAACCTATTTTTGTTTCCTTTTCAAGGAATGAAAATAGTTCTTCCAGAACTCCTTCTGAATAATAAATATCTGGATTTAAAATAAGATGGTATTTAGTTTTATCTTGAAAATTTTTTATTGCGATATTATGGGAAGTGCCATAACCAGGATTAGATGGATTATAAACATAGTCTACTCTTGGATCTTTAATTAAGTCAAATAAATCATTTGACGGGGAATTATCGATAAGAATCAATCGAATATTCAACTCTGTGTTTAAAAAACTATTTATGGCATCTAAAAGTTGAGATCTTTTATTTTTAAAGATAACTAAACTACAAACTACGTCAAACATTTTCATTCAATTCGTTAACATTACCAAAACTATCTATTACCTCCTTAATAATTTCTAAATTTTCAAAACCATGCTTTTTATCAGGCTCTAAATAAGCAGATTCAGACCATTCATTCCAAGCATTAAAAAAAACAAATGGTGATTCATTCTCGATAGATTTCACCATAAACTCTTTAAAATTACTTTTCTTTTGTTCCCTACTTAATGGTTTAAAAATTTTAGCTTTTTTCTTGTAACGTGGAGTATTATCCCAATCAAAGAAAGCACTTTCAAAAATACTTAAATTCTGGTTTTTTAGATCTGATTTATATAAGTTATCTAGTATAATATTCCATATTTTCATGGAATTATATACTTTATAACTGGAAAATATTTGTTTAACTTTTGTTAATATTAATTGAATTCTGTGAGGTAACCTTCTTAGAAATTGAAATCTTGTAATAATATTTTCATTTTGAAATTTTTTTGAGGAAAAAGCTTCTCTTGGTTGAAATTTCATAATTCCATCGTAAGAACTTAAAGATTTTGATTTTTGGAAATCATTATTTTTAATTGCGATAAGATAAATACCCTCTATACCATTTTCTTTTGCTAGAACATTCCATAAATCAATCATTTCTTTTGATTTATTGATTAAAAAGGGTTGATAAATTAAAAAGACCGGTTTGTTATTTATCTTGATAGCTCTTGGATCTTTAAAAAAAGGTAGAAGATAGTTAAAATGTTTTTTCCAAATTAATTCATTATCTGTGTGCATTTGCTTTTGAAGATAAACCTCAGGTTTACCTTCCCAAGCTCTGGTCCAAGATTCATTTGCCCAGGTTATGCAAAATGAAATATCAATATCTTTATCCGCAAGAAAAGTTTCCATTGGCTTTTCTAAATATAACTTTCCATCGAACCAATAATGATAAAACATCCAACCATTAACTCCATATTTATTAGCTAGTAATGCTTGCTTCTTTAATGTTTTTGCTTCAATAGGGTTATAATAATCTTCATTATAGGGAACACGAGGCTGATGGTGCTTATCAAATAATGGTTTTGCTTCTTTGACTAACTTCCAATCAGTAAAACCTTGACCCCACCATTTACTATTCTCAGGGATTGCATGAAATTGAGGATAATATATTGCAATAATTTTTGTCTTATTCATATAATACTTTATTATTTACATAATATGATGTTGAAAAAACTACAACCATAATGATCATTCCTGTCGAACCAATTAATAAAGGATTAGACACTATTTCCAACAATAAATACATTATATATGCTTTGTATAAATACTTATACTTATTATAATTTATGCTTTTCTTACTTTTCTTAAATATATAAATTGGAGTATATAAAAGAAAAAGGAAAAAAGATGTAACAATTAACCCAAACATTCTTAATAATTCTAGGTATGTTAGTTCTGTTTTATAAACTAACTCTTCTTTTGCTATTGTATAAAAACCTGACCCCATACCATTGCCAAAAAACAGACCAATAATATCATTTTTAAATAAAATATAGTATGAATATAAATGACCCAGTTTAACTGTATTTGATTCTTCAGACTTATTAAATACATATTGCCCTAGTAATTGAGGTAGGATAAAAATTCCAGTTAATACAGCAATTAATAATATAAATATATAATTTTCTTTAAGGTAATATCGTATTCTACTATACAATGGAATCAACACTAAAATTATTATAGATATTATATTTGCCCTTGTTCCAGAAATCACTAAGGCGACAACAAGAGTAGTAAATGCTAACACATTAATAAAGGATAACTCCTTGCTACATTTTTCAATATAATATGATAAAGGGAATATAAGAATAGGCGATGTTTTATAAAAAATCACAGGGTCCATTAATATATCTCCAAATCTACGACGTGAAATAAATGCTGCGTTTTTTTCTACAAAAAAATAGGTCTCATCTGATGAGAATTTTGATATATCAATATATAACAGAATAGTAATAATTGCTATTACAAAGCTCGGTATAATTAAATATTTTGAAATATCAATTTTTGAAGAAACAACAACTACTAATAATAAGAAAAATACAAACCCTTTAAAGTATTGTATAGACTCTTCTAAAACAAAGTTGTTTTGTTTTATAATACCAATAATAAACCCATACAATGGAATTATAATAGCAATTGATGCTACAATAATGAATATATTTAAGCTAATTTTTAATTTAACTGTAAATAACCAAACAAAAAATATACTTGCAAATAGAATTTCTTTAAATCCAAAAATTAGATCACCTGGATCTAAGAGAACATCAAATACTAATAGGAAAAGAAGAAGTTTAAGTAATTCATTCAAGATATGACTATTTAATAAATTCTTTATAGAATAATTTTATAAAAATAAATGTTTTTAACCTTATAGTTAATATTAACCCTCTTGCAATAGTGAGGAAGAAATACTGCATATAATCTAAAAAACTGAAACTTGCTTGTTTCGCTCCATTACAAAACAATTTATATGTTCTTGTTAAGTTTTCAATAGTTTGGTCAGTAACATCAGACAAACCGTGCTCAATTACAGTATTTAATACAACAAAGTTTTTATTATCTTTTTTATATCTATTAAAAAACACAAAATCACTAAAGTACAATGTTACATTATTATTATAACCACCAATTCTATTAAATTCTGATAATTTAATAAATATACCACTATTCAGTACTGATTTATTATTACATGATACTTTGCCTTTATGAATGATATCAGAAGTTAAACCTTTTCTAAAATAATAATTGCAAGGTGAAATAATAATATTATTAGCCTTTAACGTAGGAACAAAAAGCATACTATTATTATTTATCGTAATACTCTCAGATAAAACATCAAAATAGTTATTGTTAAAAAATGTATCTTGATCTAATAATAAAAGCCATTTCTTTTTCACATTTGTAGCAAAAGCACCACCTTCATTATAAGCTTTGCTTACTCCTGGGTTATTACTATTGTGAATATATATTAACTCTACATTAAAATCTGAATAGTCTAACTTATTAAAATCAGACTCAGGGCTATTATCATAAACATATAAATCTATTTTTAAATTAGAATACTTTAATGCTTTAGACAAACTTAGAAAGGTTTCTGATTCTTCTAACTTACAGTTATATAGTACTAAAACAGCTAGTATATTTTCAGTATTCATAATTAATCCACCTTTATAGAGTACGTCTCTTTACTAACTAAACCTTTTAATAATACATCTGTATTATCTTCAATTTTTAAATTATTCCTTTTTAACATTTCGTAAATAGAATATGTATCATCCCATTGATAAAGTACAACAACTGCTAGTATTCCATCTATCACCATACCTAATATTTACCTTTTACCAATACGACAATCTCCCTAAGTTGCTTTTTATCATAAACAAAAAATAGTAGCAACATCCAAACAATCATTATTATAACAGAGTATATAAAATCTATTTGTAAATTGAAGTAGTTTTTCGTAAATACAAGCCCTACTGTGAACAACCCAAAAAATAGCATTTTAAGATTCAGCAAGAATGAATGTAAATATTTATATGTAAACAAGACATAGGACAATGCTAAGATTAAGTGAGTCACTAAACTAACGTAGGCTGCTCCCACGTAACCATACTTTGGAATAAAAATAAAATTGAGACACACATTTAATATTAAAGATATAGAAACAATCAAAACTCTTATATTTTGATGATCTGAAATAGTAAGTAAAATAGAATACACCATTGATAACATCCTGAATAATAGCACAAACCCCAAAGGGAGAACTATCGTTAAACCAGCTATATACCTTTCGGAATATAGCATTGTTATAATCTCATTTGCAAATAAGTTAAAAACTACAAATAAACACAAGCCTAGAGTAATTATAACTTTATTAATTAAAGTTGTTATACTTCTAAAGCCAATATCAGAGCTAGAATACTTTGCTGATAAGTAGGGAAGAAATACACTTTCCAGAAGAGCACTAACACTCAATAAGATCAAGACGACCTTAAAAACAGCTTGATATATAGCCAAAGCTTCATTGCCACAATAATAGGCTATTAACTGATTGTCTATTGAAAAATAAAAGATGCCAATTATATAATGAGCTCCAAATGAAAATGAATTTTTAAATAGGTATTTCTGGATTTCTCTACTATAATTAGCTTTTAAAGTAAACTTGAAAGCATAAATACAAGTAATAATAACAAATTGAATTATCCGGCCAACCAACAGTCCATATGCAATGAACGTAATATCTAGTTCTAAAATATAATATAGAGCTATAATAACTATTATTGCAAGAGCGTATACAGATGACAACCATGCTTCAATTTTGAACATGTTCTTTGATCTAAAAATGGCAAATAAATACATATTGTTTGCTGTCACTATAGCATTCACGACAAAAATAACACCTATTGTATAATTAAGACCTTCAAAATACAGATGCAGATATAATAAGCCTCCCAGTAACGAAACTGTAGAGAATCCAATTTTTTGTATAAAAGTGTTGAAAATGTAATCTTTAAAATCAAATCTGTTCTGAGGAATATCTCGTTGAGCCATTAAAGAAAAACCAAACTCTGCAACAACAATCAACAAACCAGCTAATGTTGTCCCAAAAGACAAAACTCCGAAGTCATTAAGACTCATCAATCTTGCAAGAGCTATATATACAATACTTCCTGAAACAATTCGGCTCAGAAAAGTAAATACAGATAATCCAATATTTTTCACTAAACTAGGCATTAACTATCAGTTATTAGAGATTAAACAGTTCCATTCTTTAAAGCTTCGAATACACGTTTCGAATTTCCACCATCAGGGTAGGCATGAAAAAAATCACGTCTTTCTGTCCTCAACTTCTTATTTGAATCGTCTTTCAATATATTTTCGATTTCTGTCATTACATTATCCCAATTATATGCTATTGATCCACAGTTAATATCCTTATGGAAATCAAAATATAATTCTCTATTTGTAGAAATGTATTCCTCTAAATCAAAAGCTGCTAACACAATTGGTTTATTTGATAATAAAAAATCAAAATAAGCACCTGAATAGTCAGTAATTAAGATATCAATATTATTCAAAAATGAATTTACACATGATATATCGTTATCTCCAATTTGAAAAGCTCTTTTTTCAATACTGTTATAATTAAAAATCTCATTTTCACCACCAACATAAAAGTGACCTTTAAATAAGAATATCAAATTGTTTTTAAGAAGAAACTGATTGAACTTTTCAATATTGTATCCATACTTTGAGAAGTAATCAATACCATCAATATAATCTCCCCGGTGAGTGGGCAGATAAGCTATTATTCTAGAATCTGGATATTTATTTCTAAGCTTAGTAATATAAGGCTCATCAACATCTGTAAAGAAAATATCATTTCTTGGATAACCAGCTCTGACAATCTGATTTTCAACTGCATTGAATGCTGACTTAATCTTTTCGTCAAATATAGGAGCATTCGATAAATAATACCGATAATTATATTCATCCATAAAAGAAAATAAATATTCGACTAATTTTTTCTTCCATAGAGGGAGATTATAACTCGCAACATCCCTATTAATTTTTTTCATAGGTATTCCATGCCATAATTGTACAGTAATAGCACCGTTAATAAATAGGAAGTTTACATCTCTTTTAGAATTACATACAATAACATAACTAGCTCTTAAAATGTAATAAATTCCATATAAAGAATTAGCTCTATAAGCCAATAAATCTTTTTTTCTCATTTCAGAAACAAGACCTTTGTTCCTTGTTATCCATACAGTTTTATATTTCGGCTCATTGTTATTAATATAATTAAATAAAGCCTTTGGATTATCTGCAAACCTATCCCCAAACCAAGCTCCAAAGACCCAAATATTTTCATTTCTAGGAATTAGTCTTTGTATCCACCAGAAAGGTATAAATAAAGTATAAAGAAAATATTTTAAAAGTCTTATCATTTTTATTCTATAATCAAATTAACTATTAAAAAAGCTATTAATAAATTATAAAATCTTCTTTAGCTTGGTTGTAGAAATACTTTTAGTCCTAGGAAGGTATATTACTTCACAATAATCCTTCAGAAAATCAAACTTACCCTTCCAGTCATCTCCCATTACAAAAATATCAACTTCGTATTTTTGCATATCATAAATTTTTTGTTCCCATGTTTCTTCAGGAATAACCTCATTTACATACTCGATGGATTCCAATAACTCTTTACGCTTTTCATATGGTAAAACACTCTTCTTCCCTTTACTTTTGTTAAACTCTTCAGAAGAAATACCAACAATCAACTTTGTCCCTAGTGCCTTAGATCGCTTCAAAATTTCAATATGACCGTAATGTAATAGATCAAAAGTACCATAGGTCATAACAGTAATATTTTTCTGATTAAACAGACTTCTAAAATCAATGTTAATAGTTTCATTATTATTAAAATAATTACTTAATTCTTTTAACAGAGGTAACGTATTAATTATTTCTTTACTTAGAATATTAGAAATAAAGGAGATGGTATTTACCCCTTCTATAACAACATTATTATTAAGAGTGTCATTATTAAAAAAGCCTTTACCTATCATTAGACCAAGTGTTCTATTTCTACTTAAGTCGTTTAACGAAGTTAAGCCTAGGTCTCCAATCCCACAACTTAGGAACAAAGTCTCATCTTTACCTCCTAACTCTTTTAATATGAAAGAAATCTCCTTGAAGGCTTTTGTAAACAACATGAATTGAGTGTTGGACGAGTTATATTTAGCATCTACATATCCAATTATTATTGAATATATATTTTTAAGAACGCTCAAATATTCTACACCTGTAATATCTGTTGAAAGATCTATATTAATATTTGTACCACAAATTATAGATTCTATAATTTTATAATGCTCCTTATTTTTAAAACCAAGAGTTAGTAAGGAGGGCGTTCCTGTAATTAATTCGCTAGCAAAAGTAGGTCCTTTCAATGTAACTATATTATTAGTCTTAAGATTACTATATAAATAACTTGTTACAATTTCACCTTTTTTCGTTAACCCTTTAGAAAGGTTAACAACAAGAACATCACCACTAAAATATGAAGCATTATATTTAATAAAATCTTCAATTTCCTTTGTAGGAATACAAATCATTATAATATCAGCTAATAAGAGTGATTCAACATCCAATGTAGCAGTAATAGTTTCATTTATTAATCTATTTGGAAAATATAATTTATTAGTATGTAAACTATTTATTTCATCAACTTCATCTTTACTAATTGACAGCAATGATATTTCATTATTTCTATTAAGTGATAATGATTGAGCAATTGCAGTCCCAAATGAACCAGAACCTATAATTGAAATTTTATTCATAAATCTATTTTTTAATACGACCTCATCCTGTTACCCATATGCAGACACTTTATTTGCATTTAATTGCGGTTACATTGTTCTTTTGCCCATGACCTCTAGTCGAGATTTTATTGATTTTTAAATTAGGAACATTTTTGAGCTCCTAAAATATTATCTTTCACTCAAATACCAATCAACGGTCTTTATAATGCCACTTTTAAAATCCTCATCAGCTTTCCACCCTAATTCATCTTCAATTTTAGTAGCATCAATGGCATACCGCCTGTCATGCCCAGCCCTATCTTGAACAAATACAATCTGATCTTTGTATGAACCACTATTCTTAGGCTTTCTACCATCCAATATTATACAAATATAATCTACAATATCCAAATTAGTCATCTCATTTCTACCACCAATATTATAGGTCTCACCAGATCTACCTTTATGATAAACCAAATCAATACCTGTACAATGATCTATCACATATAACCAATCACGAATATTTTTACCATCACCATAAATTGGAATATTTTCTCCCTCCAATGCTTTGCGAATAATTACAGGAATTAACTTTTCATTATGCTGTTTTGGGCCATAGTTATTTGAGCAATTGCTTGTAGTTACATCCATACCGTAGGTATGAAAATAAGCACGCACAAGAAAATCAGAACTAGCTTTAGCTGCCGAGTAAGGAGAATTAGGTGCATAAGGGGTTACTTCTTCAAACAAACCGGTATCACCCAGCGTACCATATACCTCATCTGTAGAAATATGGTGAAAACGACAATTTTCATATCCTTCTTTATACTTGTTTGGTGCATCCATCCAATATTTACGGGCAACATCCAATAAAGTAAAAGTACCATTTATATTAGTCTGAATAAATACTTCAGGACCAGATATTGAGTTATCAACATGTGATTCGGCTGCAAAATGTATTACACCACCAATATCATAAGTTTTAAATAAATACACTATTAACTCACGGTTACAAATATCACCTTGTACAAAAGTATATCTTTCATTATTTTCTACTTCAATTAGATTCTCTAAATTTCCAGCATAAGTAAGTTTATCAAGATTTACAATATGGTAATCTTTATACTTATCTAAAAAGTAAGAAACAAAATTGGCTCCTATAAAACCTGCTCCTCCTGTTACTAATATAGTTTTCATTATCAATAAATTTATTTGTTTTCAAAAATAACAGCCTCTCCCAAATTTGGCGCCAACTCATCTTTTTTTGATAGTATTATATCTTTTGCATCAATCTCCCAATCTAGACCTAATATTTCATCATCAAATTTTATTGAAGCTTCATGCTTTAGTGAGTATTTATTATCAATTTTATATGCAACTTCAGTTGTCTCACTCAATACTACAAAACCATGAGCAAATCCTCGAGGCACAAAAAGTTGCTTTTTATTGTCTGAAGATAATCTTACTTTAATATGTTTACCAAAAGTAGGAGAACCTTTTCTAATATCTACAGCAAAATCTAAAATTTCTCCTTTCAAAACTCTTACTAACTTAGCCTGAGCAAAGGGAGGTAATTGATAATGTAACCCTCTAAGAACACCATATGTTGATTTAGATTCATTATCTTGAATGAATGATGTTTGGACAACATTTTCTTCAAATTTCTCTTGAGAAAATGATTCGTAAAAATAGCCTCTATCATCATTAAATAATCTAGGTTCAACTATTACAACTTCTGGTATTTCTGATTTTGTAAATTTCATTATTTATTCTTTTTTTAAGACTTAATCAATAGTTATTTTATTAAATTAATAAGATATTGCCCATACTTATTCTTTTTTAAAGGCTCAGCAAGCTTTAAAACCTGTTCTTTATTAATAAATCCATTAATAAAAGCTATTTCTTCTAAACATGCTACTTTTAAACCTTGTCTACTTTCTATAGTTGCAATAAAACTACTTGCATCTAACATGGATTCATGAGTACCTGTATCTAACCATGCATATCCACGACCCATTAACTCTACCTTAAGTCTTCCTTGATTTAAATACTCTTGATTTACCGTAGTGATTTCCAACTCACCTCTATCTGAAGGTTTAATATTTTTAGCAACTTCTACTACATCATTTGTATAAAAGTATAAGCCAACTACAGCATAGTTTGAGGCAGGGTTTAACGGCTTTTCTTCAATTGATGTAACATTCCCATCTGTATCAAAGCCAGCAACTCCATATCGTTCAGGGTCATTTACGTAATAGCCAAAAACTGTAGCTTTACCTTCTTGTTCAACATTCTTAATAGATTTTGCTAGCATCTCTGGAAGACCGTGGCCATAAAAAATATTATCTCCAAGAACAAGACATACATCATCAGTTCCAATAAAACCCTTTCCAATAGTAAATGCTTGAGCAAGCCCATCTGGCGAAGGCTGTTCAGCATATTCAAACTTAACTCCTAATTCCTCTCCCGTTCCTAAAAGTTTTGTAAATCCTGGCAAATCTTCAGGCGTAGATATTATAAGTATCTCTTTAATTCCAGCAAGCATTAGTACTGATATAGGATAATAAACCATTGGTTTATCATATATTGCTAATAATTGCTTTGAAACACCCTTGGTAATTGGGTATAATCTTGTGCCAGCCCCTCCAGCTAATACTATTCCTTTCATATTTTTCTACTTTTAGATAAATATATTTATATCATTTTAATCCTGAGCCATATCGTTCAACTTTTCCAATTACCTTTAACGCTTTAGTGATAAGTTTATTTCGTGCTTGAGGTTAATAATTAAACCTTAGTAATTCTTGCTCTGTTATGTCACCATACAAATCTTCAAGATTATAGAACTCAATTTTATCATCATAGATATTAATGATAATACCGTTACTATCTCTATAGTCGCGGTCTACAAGTATATTTATAACAATTTCTCTAATTGCATAAAGATGATAATTATAACGTTCTTCGAGATGAGGATTATTTGCGATAATAAACTCGACCATTAGGGGATTTTTAATAAAGGCAATTATTTCAACAATAGATTTATTAATTTTATCAATGAATAAATGGTCAAAATTATGATTATTGTCAGGAGAATAATCCCAGCTACTATTCACAAACTTTTTAAGAATTAGTCTCTTTAATAATCTAGCTTCTTAAACTTAAGATTGGGATTTAAAATATAAATATGATAAAAAATTAATACTAATAGCATTATTAAAAACAAAAACAAACCACCATATAAAACATAATTTTTATCACTAACATTTACCCCCAATTCATTAAAAGAATCAATTGTATTAATTATATTTTCCTTATCCTTAAATTGAAAATTTATTTCAACAAGTTCATTTCTAAGGTCTGTATATCTATCAAATAATTGTAAATCTGTATCTTCATTTTGTTTCTTATCTAATACAATAGTAGTCCCTAAATTTTCACTATTAAGATTTTTCTTCTTTCCAAACAACAAAGTATCAAGTTTTTGAATAGATGCTAAAACATATTCTTTTTTAATCTTTAAATTTTCAATAAATGTCTCTTTTTTATTTTTGAAATAAATATTATTTTCTACAGATTCAATAATTGTTTTTTCTATTTCAATAGGGACATTTTTTGAATTTAATCCTAAAGTAATAACATGAAATTTATACAAATCAAAAGGGATCTTATCTTCAAATTCATCATATGACAACGTTAGGGCAGTAACGGAATCAGCTGTAGATAGGAATCTTTTAAAGTTTTTTAAATTCAATGATTCATTTTTATATGGCTTAATTGAAATACTTGTGAGGAATTTTACATCTGCAGAATCAAGGTTTAAATAAACGTTTAATTTTTCAAAATCTTTTTGTTCTATTAAGGTTTGATAAAATTTAATTTCTTGATAAAGATGATAGGTACTACCAAAATTAGGCGATAAAGTAAGGGTAGTTTGGTATTGAGAAACATATAAATTTTTTTCATAAAAATACCCAGTTAATAATCCAATAATTAAAGAAATTAATAGTATTATATAATTTCTTTTAACTAAGTATAATATTGAGATAATTAAATTAAAAAAAGAAATAAAAAAATTGATAATTAAAACCAACAGTGAATTAGTTTTTTTACCTATTAAGGAAAATAATGATAATATATCTATCTCATCCTTACTATTTTTTTCAATCATCGCTCGTAATTTTTAATATTGTAAATATAGGTTTTCTCTTAATTAAATTTAATGGTAAAAGTTTAATTTTACAAAAATACAATTCATTTAAACATATTTTTTTTAATTAGGTGAGTTTACCTAATTATACCTAATTTTTTAATTTTAAAAGAAACTTAATTTCAGTCATTCATTATTTCACTTTTAAGTTGTTCTACCCATCTTTCTAATCTTCCTAGTGTTAACTCATCTTCATTGTCCTGATCGATGGGGAGGCCGTAAAAGTAGTTTTCATTTACTAAAGCCTTTGATTCTGTAAAACTATAGTCTTCTGTAGGCCAATTACCAATGACCTTACCTCCATTTTCAAGAATTACTTTGGCCAATATTCCTATTCCGTCAACAAAATATTCATCGTAGCCTATTTGGTCACCCAACCCAAAAATCGCAACAGTTTTTTCTGTAAAGTCTATTTTTTTAAATTCATCAAAGTAATCTTCCCAATCACTTTGTAAAACACCGTCATACCAAGTTGGAACCCCTAAAATAAAAAGTGAATTGTCTATCCAATCTTTTTCAACAAGCTTATGAACTTCGGTTACTTCAACATCAAAAGAATTTAACAAATACAACAAATAATTTTCTACTACAAAGTCTGTATTTCCTGTATCTGAACCAAATATTAATTTTAATTTCATAAAATATATTATTATGATTTTACTCTTATCTTAAATGTAATTATATAAATTATAAAGCCTGTATTTTTTCAGAAAGTAATTACTTATAAATTTAAAGTAAAAAGAAGTGAATTTCAATACCTCTTAATGGGTATTCTTTGTTATAATTTATAATTTTGAAGCTTAAATATTATTACATTTAAGACACTTACCTATAATTTAAATAATATGTATTTTAATAAGTTGTTGGACAGCACAGATTATGAAATAGCTTCATATGTAAAAAAATACTTGTTAGAGAATTCTAAATACACAATTAAACTTCATGTAGGTTGTGATAGTCAAAATATTTCTTCACATACTAATTATGCAACAACAGTACTTTTTCATATAGGGAATACTGGCTGCCATTTTTTGTATCACAAAGAAAGATTACCTAAAATTGAAGATATGTGGACTAAGTTATGGGGAGAAACTACTAGGTCTGTAGAAGTTGCTAATTATTTAAAAAAGAGAGGAATAAAAGTCGACTCCATTGATTTAGACTTTAACAGTGACGAAAATTATCAATCCAACAAGTTAGTTTCAGCTTCTGTTGGGTTTGTTGAATCAATGGGATTTACAGCCAATGTTAAGCCGACTATTCTCCCTGCAATTTCTGCGGCTGATATGATGTGTTGAAAAGTTATATTCAATAACTCCAGATTAAATAATAATAGAATTCAGTGAGTTTAAAAAAAGCCCCTAGTAGTTTAAACTAAAGGCTTTAAAATCAATTTTATGGTTTTATTTTTTAAAAGAAATGACTAAAAATGAAACATTAAGTAAAAATTTGCAGAAGGATTAACTGTTCCCCATGAGTTTGATGTACTTGTAGGGCTTTCCACTTCATACTTTTCTTCAGCCACATTAACATTCCATTCTTCATATTGGTATCTTGATTGACCAGTTTTAGTATAAATGTAATTGTAACCAAGTTCAGCGCCAAGTGATAATTTTGGAAATATAAAACATTCTAATCCAAATAAACCACCAATACCAAAACCTCTAGTTTGGCCATCATAGTCTACAAGAATCCTTGAGTCGCCAGCTAAAACGTTGGCTCCAAAATCAGATGTTGATGGTGTTGGGTTCAGTTCTGAAAAAGGATTTCCATAAGAGTACTCAGTTCTTGAATTTTGTAACATAAAAAAGACATTCCCACCATAGTAGCCTTGAATACGAGATTTTCCTCTTCTCATTTCATAACCTACTCCCAAAATAAAAGTTGATGATATTGAACGCTCCATATCTTCAGAATTAGCGTTACTGAGGGGGTCAGCAAAAATTGCAGCATCGTCTTGAACGTAGAGTTTATTTTGATTATCGGTTCCACCATATTCTAAAGTAGCTCTAAATGCTGTTTTATCAGTTAAGAAATATTTTGCAAATAAATGATTAGCTGGTGTTGACAGTTGTGGGTTAGACATAAAGTTTACATTTGGTGATGCATTCCCAGTGCTTCCATTAAAAATGTTTCCTAAGTAGTTAAAAATAGGACTCATAGATAATCCGACAGCAAAATCCCCTTTTTCAGGAAAAACATTAAATCCGTTTTTACTCTGAAAAGTTGAATTTTCGGTTTCAGTATTTTCTTCTTGTGCTAAAAATAAATTAAAAGAAGAAAATAAAAATAATAATAAAATAATTTTTTTCATATTTAAAATTTTAATGAACGAATTAATTATAAATAAAGTCTAGATATTTATTTTCACCTGTATGTAATGTTTTAGTTGCAGGAACTGCCAAATATCTTTTTGAATTAGACGAAGATGAATACCAGTCTTTTAGCCATTGACCAAATATATCATAAGAAGTAGAATCATATCCCCAAGTTATTTTACTCGCAGTAAACTCATCAAATGAAATATTAACATCAACACCTTCAGTTGTGGTAGGAATATTTATTGAATAAGTACCATTTGCAGTTACTGTAGTAACGAATCTCATCATCTCACCAGCTGGAGCATCAGAATTGTAAGCAGTTTTAAGCACTCTAAAGTGAATTTCTGTTCCTTCAGGAGCATGCTCTAAAGTATCGTTGAGATTCATAACTGTATAATTTGGATCGTTAGAATATTGATCTATAACAACGACTTTATCAAGAGCTAAGTCGACCCAAGCCATTCCACTTAAATTTGCAGTATTTGAAGTGTTAAGAGTAACAGGAGATGATTCTTCTATTTTCTCACAACTGATGAAAATGATAGCAATTGTTATTAGAAAAACTGGGATGGTATTGATAATTTTCTTTTTCATTTCAATTATTTTTAAATATTTACACATCTATATTAAGGAATTATTTTAATAGTATTTCATTTATTATGTGAGTTTACATAAATTAACCTATTTATAAATCCATTTTTTAGGCATTATTTTAGGACATATCTTATTGTTGTTCTTGATCTTTGCTGAATTAGAATTTCTTGGTCTTTTAATGATTTTGGGATATCGAGATTCTTAAAATTTCTAATTGTAAGAAGATTTACTTTGTCATTATATTTTACAATATAATTCTTTTGTAATTGTGCAACAAGAATTAACAAGTTCTTTTTTGAAATTATCCCACATACTGAAAAACTTAATGCAGAATTCTGCATTACATGAACTTTTAAACCAGTTTTTGAAAATATTGAAAATATTTCACTTATATGCTCTTCAAAAATAAATGAATAATCTCTAGTACTAATAGAAAGCAAAATTTGATTTGGTTTATAGATTAGTGAAGTGATTTTTTTTTCTTTTTCAACAATAGCCCTAATTGAACTTCCAGGATTATTTGTATTAATGAATGATCTAATAGAAAGAGGAATATTTTTATTTTCTAAAGGCTTTATTGTATTTTGGTGAATTACAGAAGCTCCAAGGTAGGAAAGTTCAATTGCTTCTTTAAATGAGATACTTTTCAGGACCTTTGTCTTTTTAAAATGTTTAGGATCAGCACTTAGCAACCCATCTACGTCTTTCCAAATAATGACTTCTTTAGAATCCAAGCACCAGGCAAAAATTGCTGCTGTAAAATCACTTCCTTCTCTACCCAGTGTAGTTGTTTCTCCCATCTGGTTAGCACCTATAAAACCTTGTGAAACATATGTTATATTTTGATCAATAATATTATTTATTTCATTATTAGTTGCCTCCCAATTAATTTTAGATTCTATGTATTGTTCTGAAGTTTTTATCAGGGTTCTTACATCTATCCATTGGTTTTTTAACCCCTCTTTTTTTAAATAGGTAGAAATAATTAATGTAGAGAAGAGCTCTCCAAAAGAAACAATTTTGGAGTAAGATAATTCATCATTTTTTTTCGACTCTTTAGAAACAAAGAGCAGTAATTCTTGGGTTAATTTTTTGAAAAAACTTAAAAATTCATAGTTTGAATTTAATCCTAATTCTTCAATTATTGATTTATGAAATTCTATAGATTCATTAGCTTTTTTAATTGCATCACTTGAATTGCCTTTAACAAAAAAACGCCAAACACTTTCAAGTTCGTTAGTTGTTTTATCAATAGCTGAAACTATAATAATAAGACTTTCTTTATAG
>Ga0233444_10002373_pt1 | contig 19943 bp, 27 predicted proteins | sample SI_124_October20_6_FD_182792 | JGI IMG/M metagenome (GOLD analysis project Ga0233444, IMG submission 182792) | Seawater microbial communities from Saanich Inlet, British Columbia, Canada - SI_124_October2016_10_MG | ecosystem: Environmental > Aquatic > Marine > Inlet | place: Canada: British... | reverse complement strand
CTTAACAACGCTAAATTAGAAAGTGCTGTTGAAACAAGTGAAGCAAGTATAGCAACACTTAAAGCAGACAATGCTAGACTAAACGTACTATCCGATCAACTTAATGCAGACTTAACTAAATCAGAGCAGTACGGAGATGAACTTCGTGCTACTCTAAACAAGCACAACTTAACACACTTGGCTAATAAGAAGCCGGGCTTAATAGAAACTAGGACACAAAATGCGACAGATAAACTTTGGGATGATCTCGAGTCTATTACTAGCGACACTCCTACTGAGTAGTTGTAGTACTTTTCAAGAGCCAGAAATTAAAGTAGTAACACAGATTGAAAAGACAACTGTGCCTATTGTTCCAATGCCTAAGCCTGTGAGTATGAACGACATAAAAATTTATGTTGTGTCACCAGAAGAAAACTTTGAAGAATTCAAAAAAGAATTTGAAGCAAAGAACGGTGGCGATGCATATATTGCTATTTCAATTAAAGACTACGAAAACTTATCAAAAAACTTTGCCGAACTAAGACGCTATATAGAACAGCAAAAAGCAATTATTGTATATTATGAAAACGCTGTTCAGCCTATTGATCCTGATACTACTGACAAGTAGTTGTGCTGACAAGATCAAGTGCGAAGCCAAACCCGATCCCAAAGTAACTGTAGATGGCGATATTAACATCGAGGTAACTCCTGGTGCTCGTGTAGCCTGTGAATTTTAAAAGGTAAATACCGTATCAAAAAATGTGTACTAATAATACTATTTGTCTTAGTAGGTTGCGGGAACACACCTGATACAACTCTTGTAGGTCAAGAATATATTGGCCTTAACGAATATCAAAATAGACAACAAATACAACGCTTAATTGGTGTTGATCCTGTGCGTACAGAATGGTGTGCGGCATTTGTTAATGCTGTTTTAGAAATAGAAGGTATACCTTCAAATAGTCTCCACGAATATCCGTTACTAGCACGATCATTTTTAGATTGGGGATCAACTGTTGAATATTCTGATATACAACGTGGAGATATTGTAGTATTTCCAAGAGGTAATAGTAGTTGGCAAGGGCATGTAGGATTTTATGTTACTACTGTAGACACACCAAAGGGCCAACGTTGGGTTATACTAGGTGGCAATCAGGCTAATAGCGTAAGATATGATTTATACGATCCTAATAGGGCATTAGGTATTCGCAGAGGTTCCGAACCAGTAAAAGTAAGAGGAAGTATGCCAACTTGGTTAGATAAATACTACTATTAATAATTGAGGGAATACTATGTGGGAAATGATTGAACAAATGGCGAGCAATCGCTTATGGATTTACACAGCATTGGCGGGTTCAGTACTTGGTGCAGGATTTTTATTCTGGTTCAAAGATACAAGAATGGCAACATGGGCAGTTCGTAAGTTTGATGCCACACTAGAATACCTAGCAATACGTTGGGGTTGGACATGGTTACAAAATGATCCAGATGCTTGGCGTGTAAAATATCCAAAGATAACATCTAAAATAGATGAACTCGAAAAGCGTATCAAACATCTTGAGGGGAAAAGATAATGCCAAGAAAAAAACCTGACGAATTAGATGCAACACCAGTTGTAGAAACTAAACCAGATGCAGTTGTAGTTGCTACACAAGATAGCACAACACGCAAAGTTAAATTAGACCTAGAAGTAGACACAAGTGTAAAAGATATGGGGCCTAATCCTTATGCTAAAATTATACACATGGCAAAAGCCGTAGACGCATGGAGAATTTTTCCACGCTTGTTCTTAACTGTATATATTATACTTCTTTACAAATGTGTTATATGGTATATGAACTTACCAGATCCAACAATGGAACAATCAGGCTTAATTAGTATTGTTGTAGGTGCTGGAGCGGCATGGTTCGGCTTGTATACCGGAACTAGCAAGAAGTAACACCTAAGTAAATAAGTAATAGTATGGACTACTATTCTACTTTAGGTGTTTCAAAAAATGCTTCTGATAAAGAACTTAAATCAGCATACAAAAAATTAAGTATGCAACACCATCCTGATCGTACAGGTGGTGATGATGCTAAGTTTAAACAAATTAACGAAGCGTATAGCACACTTAAAGATCCGCAAAAAAGACAACAATACGACAATCCTCCGCAACAACAGTATTCACAAGGGTTCGGACCTAATGGGTTTCAAGGCATGGGCGGCTTTGAAGACTTATTTTCAAACTTTGGATTTAATATGCAAGGAAGACAACAGCAACGTAATCCTGATGTAACAATAGCCGCACGTATTACACTTGAAGAAGCGTATACTGGAAAGCAAATGATTGCAAGTTATAGATTACGGACAGGAAAAGAAGAAGTAGTTGAAATTAAAATACCTGCTGGCGCACATAGTGGAAATACTATACGCTATCAAGGATTTGGTGAAGAAGGAATGGCAGGTCCTAGAGGAAATTTAAATGTAAGGATTGAAGTAGTACCACACTCTTTCTTTAGTGTAGACGGAATTAATTTACATTGTAAAGCAAATACAAATATTTTTGACTTTATAATTGGAGGTAGTACAACAATTAATACAGTTGATGGTGGAAAAGTTAAAGTAAGTATACCGGCTGGAACAAGTCCTGGAACTAAATTTAGTATACATGGGTACGGAATGCCTGATTTGCGTACAGGACGTAGAGGAAATTTATACGTAACTATAAATGGAAATGTACCAAAAACCCTATCTCAAGATGAAGTAATTGTGCTTCAAAAAATGCGTAAGAGATTGGACAAAAAAAGTGTTGACTAGAGTGGATAATACTGCTATAATATAGAGAAGAATTAACAAGGAACAGAAAATAATGGTTGAACCAAGTGAAACATTACAATTAGTATTTGACAAAGCAATTAAAGATGCTCGTCAACTCAAGCATGAGTATGTAACTGTAGAACATCTACTTTTTGCAATGATGTGTGAAGAAAACTTCTTTAAAACATTAAAAGGTTTTGGTGCAGATGTTGACTATCTTAAATCTAATTTAGAGCATCATTTAAAAAAGAATTGTGATGAACTAATAGTTGACGCAGAAAAATTCAAACCTAAAAAAACACAAACTGTAGAACGTATTTTGAATCGGGCGTTTACACAAGTATTATTCAGTGGACGTAGCCATATTGAACTTACTGATGTTCTTATTAGTATTATGGCTGAAGATAAATGTGTTAGCAAATATTATATTGAGCAAGCAAACATTAGTAAGACTGCTTTCAGTGATTATATTAATAGTGAATATGATGATATCGACGACGAAGCAATGAGCAGTGAAGCACAGCGAGCATTACGTGCATTTACAACCAATCTAAACGACGAAGTTAAAAAAGAACGTGTAGATCCTGTTATTGGTCGAGGCGAAGAACTTGAGAGTATTGCACTTGCACTAGGACGTAGAAGTAAAAATAATGTGTTGCTTGTAGGTGATCCTGGTGTTGGTAAGACTGCTATTGCTGAAGGTATGGCATTTAATATTGTGTCTGGAAATGTTCCTGAGTTTCTTAAAGAATACGAAGTATATAATTTAGATATTGGTAGTATGCTTGCAGGTAGTAAGTATCGTGGAGACTTTGAAGAAAGATTCAAACTTGTATTATCAGCACTAAAGAAAAAAGGCAAAACAATTATGTTTGTTGACGAAGCACACATGATGAACGGTGCTGGTGCTGGCGGTGCAAACAGTAGTAATGATTTAGCAAACATGCTAAAGCCTGCTCTTACAAAAGGCGACTTAAAAGTTGTTGCATCAACTACTTGGGAAGAATATCGTAAGTTTTTCGAAAGTGATCGTGCATTAATGCGTAGGTTCCAACGTGTAACAGTTGACGAGCCTAGTGCAGAAGTAACAAATGATATTTTAGTTGGAATTAAGAAATATTACGAAGACTATCACAATACTAAAATTACACAGGATGCTATCGATGAAGCAATTAAATTAAGTATTAAGTATCAAACAGACAAGAAGTTGCCAGACAAAGCAATTGACTTACTTGATGTTGCGTGTTCACGTTTTAACTTAAAAGAAACTAAAGGCGAAAAGGTAGTAACAAGCACAGAAGTACAATTTGAATTGGCTAAAATTATTAAGTTGCCTGAAGAACAAGTTGCTGAAAAAGAAACAGAGAACTTAGCACACTTAGAAGACAACCTTAAAAAGTCAGTATATGGACAAGATAAAGCAATTGAAGGTATTGTTGATAAAATTCTTGTTGCACAAGCAGGACTTAAACCAGATAATAAACCAATTGGATCATTTGTGTTTATGGGACCAACTGGTGTTGGTAAAACAGAAACAGCAAAACAACTTGCATTACAACTTGGTGTGAAATTAGTACGTTTTGATATGTCAGAGTATCAGGAGAAACATGCTGTTGCTAAATTAATTGGTTCACCTCCAGGTTATGTAGGCTATGAAGATAGTGCAGGCTTATTAATTACTAAATTACAAGAACATCCTAATTGTGTATTACTATTAGATGAGATTGAAAAAGCACACCCAGACGTTTCACAGATTCTATTACAAGTAATGGACAATGGTAAACTAATGGGCAGTAATGGTAAAGAAGCAGATGCACGTAATTGCGTATTAATCCTTACAACTAACCTAGGTGCTTCACAAGCAGAGAAGAATACTATTGGGTTTGGTAATGAATGGGAAAATACTTATGAAGATACTGAACTTAAGAAGTTCTTTGCACCTGAATTTAGAAATAGATTAGACGGCACAATTACTTTTGGCAAGTTATCAAAAGAGATCATGATGAAAATTGTTGGTAAGTTCCTTGTTGAACTTAAAAACATGGTTGTTGCTAAAGGTATTACTGTTAAAATTGACGATAAAGCACTTGACGTATTAGTTGATAAAGGCTTTGATCCTAAGATGGGAGCAAGACCATTACAGCGTGTTATTGATAAAGAGATTAAACGTCCTCTATCAAGACAAATGCTATTTGGTTCACTAAAAGATGGCGGTAAAGTTACTATTAATGTTAATAGTGATAACGAGTTTATTTTAGATGTAGTCGAGAAAGAAGTAGTTCTTGAAGAAGGTTAAGACTACTAAACTATTTTATGATCAGTATATGTATAGGTTGGTTATTCAACACAATCTAGGTATAATCTTTCGTGATAAAAATCTTGCCTATGCACGTGATGTACTAGATTCACTACAATTACAAATAGAAGAAGGTAAAGAACTGGAATGGCGCCGAAGTTATAGGTATACCGTTCCTGTTTCACCTGAAAGTTTTGCTACTGCACAATATCTATTAGCAGAGTTTACTGCACAAGGACATGATAATTATAAATTACGTTGTGAGCATCCTTTTATGTCTATATATAGTAATGACACAAATTGGCTTAATACTCTTATGCGTAAGAATCTTAGCATAGCAAGTTTTTCAGAACCTGATGTTAATGATATTAACGATCTTAAACCTAACATTATATTAACTGATGAAAATCCTATTAGTATGAAATACAAAGTTACTGTTGGTAACCAAGTATCTAGTGGGTTATCAACTTGGGTTACAGCAAACCCAGACAAATGTAGAGCCGGTTCTAAGTTTTTACAAGAAGTTAAAAATAATGGATATGTTAATGGAATGTACTTTTATGTACGAGACGAAAAGGTATTACAACTGGTTCAACTTATTATCGGTGGCAATATCAAGCGTGTCGACAAGTTTATCAACTCTGCGTTAAGTTGATAAATACAGTATGCCAAGTAATAGCGAAACAATTTTAACAACACAAACACATCCAGCGGATAGTACAACACAGACTGTCACGGGTGATAATTATAAAGGTGACGGTTACTACAGTCGTAGTGACGGTATTCACACTGTTCAGTACAGTTATACAGACCTACAGGGTACTATAACTATTCAAGGAACACTAGCAACAACTCCTACAGAAAGTGACTGGTTTGACGTACATACATACACAGAAACTAGTGCTACTAGCAGTAAAGTTGCTAATTTTACAGGTAATTATGTATGGATAAGAGCCAAACTAGTATATACTGCAGGTAGTGTAACTAGTATTGTGCTAAATCATTGAGGTAAATCATGGAACATTTTATTAGAGTAGTAATGGAAAAACAAGACACTTTAGCAGAAGGGCTAAATGATGACGTATTTCCGGGTAGTGAAGTAATGGAAACAGAGCAAGGTGCTACTGTATTTAATATTCCATTACCGAAAGCACTATCAGAACAAGAATCAGAAGCGTTTGCAGACAAATTAGTTAATTACATGACTGAACAAGGTTATGATGATTTTGATATTGAATGTTCAATGGATGAAGAAGAAGAATTATATGACGAAGAAACATACGATGACGACAATGACTTTTATGAAGAATATGGCGAGATGTGGTACAATGATGATGACGATCCAATGGACGAAGCAGAGTATCAAGGACGTAAAGTTAAACTTGGTAAGCCTATGCAAGGTGATGTTAAGAAATTTAAAGTATATGTAAAAGATCCTAAAACAGGTAATGTTAAAAAAGTAAACTTTGGACACGGCGGAAGTAGTGTTAAAGGCAAAGCAATGAGCATTAAAAAATCTAATCCTGCTAGACGCAGAAGTTTCAGAGCAAGACACAACTGTGACAATCCAGGACCACGTACAAAGGCACGTTACTGGAGTTGTCGTAAATGGTAGCCTATATAGATTTTATTAAAGAAGCATCTGATCTAAGGCCTGCAGAAGTTAACAAGTATGCAGGAAGACCTGATGACAGAATTCCTGTCTTTTTAAATAAAGTTGCCCAAGGTGCTAAATTTCCTACTACTGATGGCAAAGAAGTTATAATAGACAAAAGCGAAGTAGAAAGATTAAAGAACGAAATATTAGTTCCTGGGTACAAAGGTGTTCCTAGTCTAAAAACTACAGACGGTACAGAAATTAAAATGTCTCAATTAGCCAAAACAGGAGAGTTTGGTGGAGTAGGACAAAGTAGAACAGGCGAACGTCAACTTGCAAACAGAGGAAATACACTTGAAGGTGTACTAGGTGCACTTGCTCTTGCAAGACTTACTGTAAGACCAAGCAGAAGAGTATCAGAAGTAGACTTAAAAAAAATTATTGCCGACTTTGGTAAGCAAGCAGGCACTCAAGGAGTAGGCGGAACTATTACAGTCAAGGCTCCAGAAGAACAATCAGAAACAACTGATACATTTTCATTAACTGTTAAACTTCCAGCAAAGAATTATGCTGACTTTGTTGATTATGACTTTATGATGGCTGATAAACAAATGGCCGGCTTCATTCGTAATGCAGTTGCATATGTAAATGATGCAGGCATTGTAGATCGTTATGCAAAAATGTTTGAATCTAACGGCAAAGCAGATAACGTAGGTGTTGTAGCAGACGGTGTAAGTGATATGACTGGACGTAAAACAGATATCTATATGACATACACTGATGAAAACGGTGAGAAACAAACTAAAAAGTTTGATCTAAGTTTAAAAGCAGGAACAACTAACCAATTCGGTCAAGCGGCAGTAGGTTCAGATACACCTACAAGCAAAAAGAAAGCACACAGTGAATACGGTTGGGCCGCATACAAGAAAATCTTCGGTGACTTTGGTGTTGATATTAGTCCATCTGGTGATGCTTATGTAAACCAAGCAAAAAACATAGAAGAAGCAATAGATGTTGCATACAAAACAGCGTATATAGAATTTGACAAACAACTTAAAGGGTCAGACGAAGACAAAGAAAAGAAATGGTTAAGACAATTTATTAATAATATTAAACAACATGGTACATATAATGATCCGAATGTACAACTTGCCCAATTTGAGCAGTCAAAATATTTTGTTTTAGATTTTCAAAAACTGGATAGATTAATTGACGCAGATAAACTAGACCTTGATGTTACACTAGGATACACAAACAGTAAGGATGGTACGAAATGGCCGCGTATAGATTTTGTAAATACAAAGTCAGTAGAAAATGTTAAAGCCGGCACGGGCGGCAAAATATTCTTACGTATTAGAAGTAAGTATAGTCCTGCCAAAGTAACAAATCTAATTGAAAAAGGACCTTATTTGAAAGTTCTTACTACTGTAAGAAAAAATAAACCAGTAAAGGAAAATATTATGGATACAACAAAAGAATTTGGTCCTAACTACAACATAGTCGATGACTTACATGTTTATATGCGTAACGAAAGTGAAGTATATAGAAGACAATACTTTCCAATGCTATGCAAAATGCAAGAGCAATTATCAGCAGGTAAGAAAATTAATGCAAAAGAAGTAATGATGCCTGTAATTAAATCTTGTATGGCTTCATACAACAAAAAGTTTAACCTTGCAAACGAATCAAGTGATATTATCACAGACGAAGATGTAAAAACACTAGTGAAAAAGATTTATACTGAAGAAATACCATTAATTAAGAAGGGTGTTTATAAGTGAAACTAAGACAATTATACGAAGCACCTGCAAGAAAAGTAGTTGCAGTTATGCCCGGCGGATTTCATCCGTTTCATCCTGGTCACAAAAGTTTATATGACTGGGCTGTTAAGCAATTTGGGCAAACAAACGTATATGTTGCCGCTACAAACGACACAAGCACAAGACCTTTTCCTTTTGATGTTAAAAAGCAACTAGCAAGTTTTGCAGGAGTTCCTCCAACTAATTTTATACAAGTTAAATCCCCATTTAATCTAAACAGTTATACAGGGTTACTAGCAGACGGTACTGCACTTGTATTTGTACGTAGCGAAAAGGATCGTAACGAACAACCACAACCAGATAAAACTAAAAAAGATGGCACACCAGGTTATATAAAATCATGGACTGGTAAAAACATGGAAGATTATGTAAGTTCAGGTTACATGGCTTATGGTCCTACACAAGAATTTCAGTTTAGTGGTGTAGATATTAAAAGTGCAAGCGAATTAAGAAAAGCATGGCCTTCAATGGCGCCAGAAGATAAGCGTAAAGCCGCTGAAGAAATGTATCCAAGCAAAGGTATTGAAGCCGCTAAATTATTAGACGATGCATTAGGTACAGAACCAGCAGAAGAAGATGTAAATGAATTAAACTTATTTAAACGCACAGACAATGCTAGTGTTAAAGAACAAGATCCAAATAAATTAAAAGTATTAGATTGGATTGCAGATAGAGCAGATGGTAAAGAACACTTTTTAAGTTTTTATCGTCAAGGTGCCGCATGGAGTGGTAGACTATTGTTTATTAAACCAGATGCCGCTAAAAAGTTTAGACAAAAAGTTGAAGACAATCCGGAACATGCAGATAGAATTAAAAAAGCATTAACAAGTATTGAAACAACATCTAAACTATTCACTAATTTAAAGATTGATCACCAAGTAAGAAAAGCAAGTTAATCATGGATATCTCAACTTTACAAAAACTTGCAGGTATACATGAGTATAAAGGCTATACTGAATACACCCTAGAAGATATGAGTCAAACTGCTAGTGATCTAAAGAAAAAAGAAAAGAAATTAGGATTGAAACCTGGTGACAAGGACTGGTTTAAGTTATGGTTTAGTTTACCTTACATGTCAGGTGCACCAAAAGGATTTAGAGGTCGTAAATGAAGTTTAGAAGTATAAAAGATGTTGAAAACTTTGTTCCTAAAAAAGGAAGTTTCAAACATACACTACGTAAAATCGAAGAAGACGGCCGCATTGTAAAAGGTGTTAACACTACAGCAGATGTAGGTACTGATGAAATTAAAGTACAAGCCGCAAAGTTTGGTAATACTGTGGATAAAGATGGAAGACCGCCTACTTTAAGTAAAAAAGTAAGAGGATCTAGCACTAATGTACTGTTTAATCTAAAAGAACATGTAGAATCGGTTGACAAAACCGATGATGATGTGTTACAATACAGTATGTTAGAGGCAAAATTAGACGCAGTTGGGCAAACAAGCGAAATATATGTAGACATGGACGGTGTACTTGCAGACTTCTTTGGCGAATGGGCTAAAGTAATGAAAGTAGATCATTATTCAAAAATAGATAATGTTGATATAAATGTTGCATTACAAAAGATACGTGATACAAATGACTTTTGGTTAAACTTACCTATGTTGCCTCAAGCAAAACAACTATTAAGTTTAATTAAAAAAGTAAAAGGATCATATAATATTTGTAGTTCACCATTAGCAGATGATCCTAACTCAGAACCACACAAACGTGAATGGATCAAAAAGAATTTATCATTCTTTCCACCTAAAGAAGTTATTATTACAAGCAATAAACCAAAGTATGCTACACAATCAGATGGTACACCTAACATCTTAATTGACGACTTTGGTAAAAATGTAAATGCTTGGGAAGCCGCAGGCGGAGAAGGCTTTAAATATAAAGATCATAAGTTTGAGCGTACAGCAAAAGAACTGCAACAGCATATGAACGAACCTGCAACAGAAGGTAAACATATACCTAATCCAAAGAATGCGTTTATTACAAAAGCAGATACTGCATACGACTTTGTTAAATTAGGTACTAATCTTGCAAATTTAAAAGCAATGCCAACAGGTAGTTCTAATGTTGATGAACCTGATATTATGATTGCTCCATATGCAGGTAGAAAAGAAATGAAGTACTTGCAGAAAGAACTAAAACGTATAGGCTATGATGTGCAAGATGCTGATGGTTATCAAGATGCACACTACGATGAAAAACCAACAGGCGGTAAAGCGCCTCCACAAGTAAAAAACGAAGGTAGACTAGGTAAACTAAAACTTAGTAAACTACGTCCAGTACAAAAGAAACGTAAGTTTAGTAAACTGTTTAATCAACTAAAGCGTATAGGCGAAGATAATATGTCTCCTATTACAGTTGACAAACACGGACATATCGTAAACGGACATCATCGTTATGATGCACTACGTTTAATGGGTGAAGAGTATGCAACTGTAAGAATGTTAGATGTACATGTTAGTGAGACATTAGATGAGAATTTTGCCGACGGTAAAAAAAAGGGCAAAAGCAAACCTGGTAGAGTAAAGAAGTCAGGTGCTAGTTGCAATGGATCAGTAACATCATTACGCACAAAAGCAAAAAAGTATAGCGGCGAAAAGGCTAAAATGTATCATTGGTGTGCCAATATGAAGTCCGGTCGCAAGAAATCAAAGTAAATATAGCAAAGGAGCACCAATGCTAGAATACTTTTTATTACCTAATCTTACAATAGATAAACAGTTTTTCACAAACAAAGTTATAAAACAAAGTGAATCTTGGGGACATTTTGGAACCGGACGCTTTAAGTTTTACTCTGGAATGCCTGATGATGAAACGTTAGACTATCTTGATAATACTTTTAAAAATGCAGGCGATATTGTTAGCAAAGTACTCTTTAATAAAGTAAAGGCTAATAATATTATAGGTCCGCATACCGATTACGGTCGTGGGTGTACGATTAATATTCCTATTTGTGGCGATTTTGAAAATAGCAGTTTAGATTCTTACGAGTTGTCTGGTCCTGTAACTGTTGTTAGTCCTAATGAAGATATAGAAGAACAAGAGGAAAGTAGATTCTATCCACACAGCGAAATAGATGCACAAATTAATTACACTGTACCTATTTGTTTTGATACTAGAGTACCACACGGAGTAACTAATCAAACTAAAGAAGATAGATTTATATTAGGTATTACATTTCATGATAAGTTTGAAGTGAAAAATATTAAAGAAATGTACGATAACGGAGAATTATTAGTATGATAATTAACGGAGTATATACACAACCTAATGCTTACGAAAACGGACTATGGGTAACTTTAATGTGTCCGCATAAATACACTATAGAGACTAAACTAATTGTTGAAGACTCCAATAGTACTCAACAACGTAAACAAGTAGGCATATTTGCGCCTATAACGGAGGATACCGATGAAGGCTAAAGAGTTTATGAAGGAAACTACGTCAGCAGGCGGAGTAGCGGCTGTAGCAATGCCATTAGGTGCGATACAATCACGCAAACCTAAGAAGAAAAACAAAACTACAAAAGAAAATAGTAAAGCCACAAAGAAAGAAAGTAGATAAATACTACTGTAATTCGGAGCAAGAACAATGAACCAAAAAGACTTAACAGAAGGCCTAGCAGAACTAGCAGGCGTAGCAGAAAGAGATCACGAAGTACAAATGGCTCGTGCAGATCTTTACAAGATTGCAAAGTATGCAATTAAACTACACGAAATGCTAAAGAGTGTAAGCGAAGCAGAAGGCATCGAAGGTTGGAAACAATCAAAAATTACTAAAGCCGCAGACTATATGGGTTCAGTATATCATGCTATGGATTATGACAATAAGTTTGAAGGTGTAGAAGTAACCGAATCACAAAAAGACACACACTGTTCAGACAAGTGTTGTGGTGCAGATGTTAAAAGAGAAGATTGTAAATGTCCTCCAACTTGTAAACATTGTAACTGTAACGATACTAGTATTCCAGAAGGCAAAAGTCCTCATAAAAAAGGTACTAAAAAGTATAAGAAACACATGGCGGCAAAACATGCTAACATGGGAGAATCTTACAAAGAATACCTTGCTAACAGATTAAACGAAGCAGTAGCAGAACTAGAAGAAACTGCTAGTACATGTCCTGAATGTGGTAATCTAAAAGCCACAGAAGATCAATTTGACGAAGCCAAACAACGCTTAGATCCAAAATGTTGGAAGGGTAAAAAGATTGGAAGCCCTAAAACTAAGATGAAGGGCGGAGTTAGAGTCAACAACTGCGTACCAGCATAACCAATAATCAAACAAAACACTTGACAATCGCCTAAATACACTGTATAATAATAGCAATTATACATTTTACTAGGAGGTAAATTATGAGTTCACGTACCTACGGTGCTGAAGAAAAAGCAAAACTAGAACGTCTTGTTAATGAAGGTGTTACAGTATTGCAAGAAGTAGAAGATTTAAACGCTGGCCTAAAAGAAACAGTTAAGGCTGTTGCAGAAGAATTAGATATTAAACCAAGTCTTATTAACAAAGCAATTAAAATTGCACAAAAAGGTGAATGGCATAAAGTTGCTGATGAGTTTGATGATTTAGAAACTCTTGTTGCTACAGTTGGTCGAGACAAATTGTAGTGCAGAAAATTAAAGACTTCTGGATCAATAGTTACAAAAGTGATCACATAGCATTTTATTTTGAATTAGTTAGTTTTATTTTTACAGTTGGTGCAAGTTTGACTTTGGCACTAACAGCAAGAGACCCTAACATGTTAATTGTTTACCCTGCATTTTTTGTTGGTAGTACTACACAATGTTATGCATCGTATCGAAGAGGTGCGGCTTGGGTAATGTTATTAACAGGCTGGTTCGTATGTGTTAATGTATTTGGATATGGAGTTGCGGCACTATGGTGGTAAAACCTTATCAACCATTAGCATGGTTTAGTACTGCTTGTTTATTAGTAGCGGCAACTATGGCCGCATTTAATTTATATCCTTACTATATCTATGCATTTATTGCTAGTAATACTCTTTGGGTATTAATTGGATTACTTTGGAAAGAACGTAGTCTTGTCGTCCTTAATGCAGGACTTACAGTTATATATATTGTGGGATTATTATTTTGAAAATATTAGTTGCTGGTGATAGTTTTGCGGCCGAATGGCCTGGATATAATAGTTGGGTTAGACTGTTAGCAAATAACTATGATGTAACTAATGTTGCTCAAGCAGGGTGTAGTGAGTATAAAATACTTAAACAAATACAAAATGCAAATTTAGACGATTACGAGGTAGTAATAGTTAGTCATACTAGTTTAAGTAGAGTACATACACCTAATCATCCTTTGCACAAACAAGGCTTACATAAAGACTGTGATTTATTATATAACGATATAGATAGACTTAGTCTGTTTAATCCTAGTTTATCAGCCGCAAAGGGATATTTTAAATATCATTATGACGATCATTATTACCAAACAATATATAGTTTACTAAGAAAAGAGATTAACAATTTACTAAGTGATAAAATTTATCTAAGTATGTCACATATAGAAGTAGCAAAACTTTTTATATACGAAGATAATCATTTAGACTTTAGTGAATTTTGGCAAACACACAAAGGCTCAGAAAACCATTATAACATTACAGGCAACCAGAAAATATATGATATTGTTGTTGACAAAATCAACAAATTATGCTAATATAGTAGTAATAATAAGAAACGCCCAAGTGGCATGAAGAAGGTCCGTTGGCCATAAGCAACGAGGAGAATATAATTGAGTTACGTAGACGCACTATTTGATCGCAGTTCTGATATTATTAGGACCGTCGAACGCAAAGATGGAAAAAGACATTTCCATGAATTCCAAGCGAAATATACATTTTATTACAAAGACCCTAGAGGCAAATACAAAAGTGTTTATGGAGATCCACTAACACGTATTGTATGTAAGAACACAAAAGACTTTCGTAAAGAAGTTGCTATTAACAAAGGCAAAGAGTTATTTGAAAGCGACATTAATCCTATCTTCCAATGTTTGAGTGAGAACTATCTCAATCAAGATGCTCCTAAACTAAACATTGCATTCTTCGATATTGAGACTGACTTTGATCCAGAGCGTGGCTTTGCTGATCCAAGTGATCCATTCATGCCTATTACAAGTATAAGTGTATATTTGCAATGGATGGAAACAATGGTATGTCTAGCAGTTCCTCCTAAAACACTTACAATGGATGAAGCAAAGAAAACACTTGAAGGCATTGACAATGTAATGCTATTTGAAAAAGAAGGTGAAATGATTGACACTTTCTTAACACTAATTGAAGATGCTGATATTTTATCAGGATGGAACAGTGAAGGTTATGATATTCCGTACACTGTAAACAGAACAAGTCGTGTACTAAGCAAAGATGACACACGTAGATTCTGCTTGTGGGGGCAACTTCCTAAGAAGCGTGAATATGAAAAGTATGGCAAAACAGCAGAAACCTATGACCTAATAGGTAGAGTGCATCTGGATAGTTTAAATTTATATCGTAAATACACGTATGAAGAACGACACAGTTACAGACTTGATGCTATTGGCGAAATCGAAGTTGGAGAAAACAAAGTTCCATATGAAGGTACTTTGGACCAACTGTACAACAATGACTTTAGAAAGTTCATTGAATACAACATTCAAGATACCGCACTACTGGACAAGTTGGACAAAAAACTAAGATTTATTGATCTTAGTAATGAACTGGCTCACGCAAATACTGTTTTGCTACAGACCACTATGGGTGCTGTTGCAGTTACAGAACAGGCTATCGTTAATGAAGCACATCACAGAGGACTACAAGTTCCTAATCGTAAAAGATATGATGACGAAAGCACACAAGCGGCAGGTGCATATGTAGCATTTCCAAAGAAAGGCTTGCACAAGTGGATTGGATCAATGGACTTAAACAGTCTGTATCCAAGTGTTATTAGAGCCCTTAATATGGCGCCTGAAACAATTATAGGGCAAATACGTCCAGAGATAAGCGAAGCCCGTGTACATGAAGATATGACGCTTAAAAAGAAGAGTTTTGCAGGATCTTGGGAAGGACGCTTTAGTGTAGAAGAATACGAAGCAGTGATGGATCAACGTAAAGATATTTCACTTACTGTAGATTTTGAAAATGGTCAGTCTGAAGTGTATAGCGGTGCGGAAATTTACAAAATTATTTTTGATAGTAATAATCCGTGGATGCTTAGTTCCAATGGTACAATTTTTACAACAGAGTTTGAAGGTGTTATTCCAGGTATCTTAAAACGTTGGTATAGTGAACGTAAAGAACTACAAGCACAACTTAAAAAAGCAAAAGATGCAGGCAATGCAATTGAAATTGAATACTGGGATAAACGACAGTTAGTTAAGAAGATTAACTTGAACAGTTTGTATGGTGCTATTCTTAATCCGGGTTGTAGATTCTTTGACAAACGTATTGGACAATCAACTACACTAACTGGTAGAACTATTGTTAAGCACATGAGTGCAGAAGTTAACAAAACTATTACAGGCGTATATGATCATGTAGGCGAAGCAATGATATATGGTGACACTGACTCTTGTTACTTTAGTGCCCATCCTGTACTAAAAGAACAAATTGATGCAGGACAACTGCCTTGGGATAAAGATAATGTAATTAAACTTTATGATCAAGTTTGTGAAGCGGCAAATGAAACATTTCCAAAGTTTATGTTAGATGCATTTCATTGTCCAAAGAGTAGATCAGATGTTATTGCGGCGGCTAGAGAGATTGTTGCAAAAAGCGGATTGTATATCACAAAGAAACGTTATGCGGCACTTGTGTATGACATCGAAGGCTTTAGAAGTGATATAGACGGCAAACCAGGTAAAGTTAAAGCAATGGGCTTAGACTTGCGTAGATCAGATACTCCAGTGTTCATGCAGGAGTTTTTAAGCGAACTACTACTTATGGTACTTACTGATGTTCCACAGAAAGATGTACTAGATCGCATTACAACATTCCGTAAGGAGTTTAGTGAACGTCCAGGGTGGGAAAAAGGTAGTCCTAAACGTGCAAACAAAGTTGGACACTATCAGCGTCTAGAAGAAAAACAAGGCAAAGCAAACATGCCAGGACATGTTCGAGCAAGTATTAACTGGAACACACTTAAACGTATGAACGGTGACAAGTATTCGCAAGAGATTGTAGATGGTATGAAGGTTATTGTTTGTAAACTTAAACAAAATCCGCTAGGCTATACAAGTGTTGCATATCCTACAGATGAATTGCGTATTCCAGATTGGTTCAAAGAACTTCCGTTTGATGATGCGGCTATGGCAGAAACTATTATTGATAACAAACTAGATAACCTAATTGGTGTGCTTAACTATCCGCTAGAAGATACAAAGCAACACACAACATTTGGCAGTTTATTTGAGTTTGGAGAATAATATGAAAGTAAAAGTAAATGATATTGGTGGAGAAATTATTAAGCAAGACGAACGTTATGTTGTAAAAGATAATACTACACTAAACAATCTTACAGTTAGTAGTACACGTTTACAGCCACGTAAAGCAACAAGTGGACATTCACACGCAGGACAAGAAGAAGTATATTACTTTATTGAAGGCACAGGTAAAATGGAACTTGGTGAAGAAATGATTAAGGTCGAGCCAGGTGATGTAATACTAATTGAAGATGGTGTATATCATCGTGTACACGCAGGCATGTACGAAGAACTATACTTTGTATGTGTATTTGATAAAACAAGGAAACACACATGAAAGTAGGATTTACTTGTAGTACATTTGATTTGTTACACGCAGGACATATTATTATGTTGCGTGAAGCAAAAGAACAGTGTGATTATCTTATATGCGGATTGCAAGTTGATCCTAGTGTCGATCGAAAAGAAAAGAATGCACCTATACAAACTGTAGTGGAACGCTACACCCAATTAAAAGGTGTTGAGTATGTAGATGAAATTATTCCATACGGCACAGAAACTGATTTAGAAGACATCCTTAGTATGTACCCAATAGATGTACGTATACTAGGTGAGGAATACAGGGACAAAGACTTTACAGGCAAAGACATTTGTCGTAAACGTGATATTGATTTACACTTTAATAAACGTGACCATCGTTTTAGTTCAAGTGATTTACGGAGAAGAGTTTGTGAATAAATTTATATTTGATGTAGACGGAACACTTACACCAAGTCGTGGGAAAATTGATTTAGAATTTAAAATGTTCTTTAACACATTTTGTTTGACTAATGAGGTATATCTTGTTACAGGTAGTGATAAGCCTAAAACTGTAGAACAAATAAGCGAAGCAACTTATAATCTAGCGAAACGTGTATACAACTGTTCAGGCAGTGAAGTTTGGGAAGGCAATAAACAAGTTAAAGTTGATAATTGGAAGATTCCTATGCATGTTAAATCATGGTTACAAGATAAACTAGAAGAAAGTACATTTCCTTTACGTACAGGTCTACACATTGAAGAACGATCAGGCATGGTAAACTTTAGTGTTGTAGGACGTAATGCAACAATGGGAGAACGCAAACTGTATGTAAAGCATGATACAGAACACAACGAACGTAATCTAATTGCTGACTTGTTTAATAAAGAGTTTAAAGATTTAATTGCAAGACCAGGTGGAGAAACAGGTATTGATATTTCGCCTACAGGTTCAGACAAAAGTCAAATCATTTACGACTTTGATGATAACGATATGTTACACTTTTATGGAGACCGAATGGACCTGCAAGGTAACGACTATCCTTTGAAAAAAGTATTATGGCAAAGAGGAAACAGTTCAACACACCAAGTAAACGATTGGAAAGATACCTGGGAGTTACTTAAATGCATATAATGCTAACAGGTCATAGAGGTTACATAGGTAGTCATTTATTACGTAGACTTAAAAAGAATCATAGTATTGTCGGATTTGATTTACAAGACGGACAAGACTTATACGACATCGACCTTAAAGAAGAATTTGATTTAATCATACACCTAGCAGGCAAAAGTGGAGTACGTGAAAGTATTAACGATCCTGCAGGATACTGGCGTAATAATGTAGAAGTAAGTAAACGTTTATTTGCACGTTATCCTGAAACAAGGATATTGTATGCTAGTAGTTCAAGTGCATATGAACCTGACTTGAATCCTTATGCCGCTAGTAAGTATGTTGTTGAAGAAGCCGCAGAAAGAAACGTTGATACATTAGGTATGCGGTTTCATACAGTGTACGATCATAACCCACGCAAAGGTATGTTCTTACAAAAACTAATTGACGGAGAACTAGAATATGTAACAACTCATTACAGAGACTTTATACACATTGAAGATTTATGTGATGCTATTGAGTTATTAATAAAAAGTAAGTATTCTGGTACTGTTGACATAGGCTCAGGTAAGCCATACAAAGTTCAAGACTTTGCAGATCATTTACCTATCCGCCTAAATACCCCATATGAAAGACAATGGACTTGTGCAAATATGGAAAGAATGAAGCGTTTAGGTTTTAAACCTAAATATGATATAGAAAAAGTCTTGACAAACAAGCCAAAAGATAATATAATAAAACTTGAAATAGGAGAAACTACATGAAAGACATTCTACAAGATGTTGTCGCACACACACATAACTTAGGTTTTCTAAGCCTAGTAAAAGTAAGTAACAACGAAGGTACTGCAATTGATGCAATGGCTGAAGATAGATCAGTTATTTTGTCTGCAAGTACACATTCACCAGTTGGTGAATTTGAAGGTACATTTGGTATGCCTAACTTAGATAAACTAAGTTTACATTTAAAAAATCCAGAGTATCAAAAAGACGCAAAGATTGATGTTGTAAAAGCAGATCGCAACGGCGAAGTTATTCCAACACATATTCACTTTGAAAATACAGCAGGTGATTTTGAAAATGATTATCGCTTTATGAATAAAGCAATTATTGAAGAAAAATTAAAAACTGTTAAGTTTAAAGGTGCAACATGGGCAGTAACATTCCAACCAAGTATGGCAAGTATTGCACGTATGAAGTTACAAAGTGCGGCGCATTCAGAAGAGCCTACATTTAATGTAATGACTAAAAACGAAAACTTAGTTTTTAGTTTTGGTGATGCAAGTACACACGCAGGTGAGTTTGTATTCCAACACGGAATTGAAGGTACATTAGCACACACTTGGAGTTGGCCTGTAGCACAAGTACAAGCAATTCTAAATTTAGATGGTGAATTGACTATGAGCATTTCAGATCAAGGTGCTATGATGATTACTGTTGATAGCGGTATGGCAAAATACGATTATATCCTTCCAGCGCAGAGCAAATAATGAATAAGGATTTAACAGCGACACAAAACGACTACGCACACTTTTTGCCAGCATTGAGCGGCTTCTATGCGACATATGTAGGCAAGCAACGCTTTCCTGATCCTGTTAAAGGTCCTTATATCGAAGACACT
>Ga0233444_10002370_pt1 | contig 19949 bp, 16 predicted proteins | sample SI_124_October20_6_FD_182792 | JGI IMG/M metagenome (GOLD analysis project Ga0233444, IMG submission 182792) | Seawater microbial communities from Saanich Inlet, British Columbia, Canada - SI_124_October2016_10_MG | ecosystem: Environmental > Aquatic > Marine > Inlet | place: Canada: British... | reverse complement strand
ATTAATGCTTTTTCAAAAAAAAAGAACTGCAATTATTTTTAAGACACTTAAAACAAGCCATGACCAGCAAGAAGTTAAATTTATCTCTGAAGTTTTCTCCAATGGGGAAAGTATCGGGAAGGGAATCGGATCTTCTAAAAAAGCAGCAGAACAAGATGCATGTAGAGTAATTCTTAGTGCGACTTAATCATTTTTAAAAACCCTATTTCCTTGGGAGTTAAAAATCTCCATTGACCTCTTTGTAAGTCATTTTTTTTAATTCCAGCAAATTCTATCCTATCTAAATGAAGAAGATTTTTTTCAAAATACTCCATAGTTCGTCTAATTACTCTATTTTTTCCTGAATGTAGTGTAACTATTAACTGTGTTCTATCAGTTTGTTGACGACCATATTTCACTTCATCGTATTTTACTTCTCCATCTTCGAGATTAATTCCTCTAACCATCTCCTTTAGAGAGTCCGGGTGAATACTGTTTTCTAATTGTATTACATATTTCTTTTTAATTCCAAAACTGGGGTGGGTCAAACGTTTAGTGAGCTCACCATCATTTGTAAGTAATAATAATCCTGTTGTATCTCTATCTAATCTTCCTACAGGATAAACCCTCTGATCGCATGCCCCTTCAATGATATCCATTACTGTTTTTCTGTCATGAGTATCTTTGACAGTGGTAATACAATTTTTAGGTTTATTGATTAAAATGTATTGATGTTTTTCGGCCTTTAGAATTTTCCCATTATAAACTACCTGATCTTGTTCAGAAACTTTTGTTCCCAAAGTTGTAACTACTTTATTATTGATTTTAATTTTGCCTTCAGCAATTAAAATATCAGCTTCTCTTCTTGAGCAAACCCCAGAATTTGAAATATATTTATTTAGTCTAATCAATAGTTGGTATGAATATTTCCTTAAAGTGAGTGAATTTAAAAGATTTTAAATCTTTTTCAACATATATTAAGTCGAATCTTATATTTAAATCAATTTTATTTTTGTTAATATAATAATCAGCAGCATAAATTATTCTCTTTTGTTGGGCAATTGAAATTAGATTTTCTTGGGATATAACAGAGTTGGTTCTTGTTTTTACTTCAACAAATACCAATTCATTATTCTTGGATGCTATAATATCAATTTCACACTTTTGATACCTCCAATTGGTGTCGATGATTTTGTATTTTTTTTCTACTAAATAGGATAGTGCTTTTTGCTCTCCAAATTTTCCTGTTTTTTGACTACTACCAGACAATTATTAAGTTTATTTATTGTTTTAATTATTAAGTTAATTATTTTAGATTTGAAATCTAATTAAAAATAAAATGAAAAAAATTCTTCTTCTTTCTGCAATCTTTTGCTACAGCTTTATTTCTGCACAAATAAAATCCCCTCAGCCAAGTCCAACTGCTACAATTACTCAAAAAGTTGGAGTATCTAATATTTCGGTTGAGTACTCAAGACCTGGAGCTAAAGGAAGAGAAATATTTGGTGGGCTGGTAAACTATGGAAAAATGTGGAGAACTGGAGCCAACAAAGCAACTAAAATAACCTTTAATGAAAATTGTGTTTTTGGTGGTGCTAAAGTTAAAAAGGGAAGTTATTCTTTATTCACTATACCTGGAGAGAAAGAATGGACAGTTGTTTTAAATAAAAATACTGAGCTATGGGGGGTTGGAGAGTACGACGAAGAAAATCAAGTTTGTAGTATTGTTGCTAAAGCCATTAATACTAAAGATTTCACAGAGTCATTTACTATTGATTTCGGGACGTTCCAATCTTTTAGCGCAATAATGTCTTTAAAATGGGCAAATACCAGAATTGATATTAAGATAGAATCTTTAGAAGCAAAAAAATTAGAAAAGCAATACTTAGAGCTATTGACAAAAGGTCCTTCTGCTAACGATTACTATAATGGAGCTAAATTTTTTGCAGATAATACATCTGAATATGAAATGGCCTTAGAATGGATAAATACTGCTATTAAAAAAAGACCTGATGCATTTTGGATGCAGTTTCACAAGGCTAGAATTCTTAAAAAAATGGGGAATAATAAACAATCTATTTTAGTAGCAGAAGGGGTGATTGAATTAGCCAAAGAAAAGAAAGACGATTATGGATACATTAAAAGAAGCGAGGATTTAATAAAAAGTATAAAATCTAAATAGCTTTTTGTAGATTAATTATTTTCTGCACAAGAGTTGCAAATAGAATTACTAGCAAACACCCAACTACATTATACCACAAATAACCCATTTGAAGCCAAGACGGTGCAAGTTGGTAATGGTTTAAAAAATGAATATAAACCACTATTATTTCTGCAGCAATTGAACAATAAAAAACAGCATTAGATTCTATATTTTTAAAATAAAAAGCCACTACAAAAATTCCTAATATCGTTCCATAGAAAAGCGAACCAAGAAGATTAACCGCTTGAATAAGGTTTTCAAACAACGAAGCAGTAGTAGCAAATAAAATTGCCAATATTCCCCAAAGAAGCGTGAAATATTTAGACGACATTAAATAATGGCGATCATTTTCTTTTTTCTTAATAGACCTTTTATAAATGTCTATGGTGGTAGTTGATGCAAGGGCATTTAATTCTGAGGCTGTGGAAGACATAGCTGCGCAAAACATTACAGCAAATAAAAGTCCAATGACACCTGTTGGGAGATAGTCAATTACGTAGGACATAAAAATATAATCTTTATCATTTGTTTCCGCAGAAGGATTATTTTTTAATACTATAGTTTTCACATTACTATTAATTTCATGCATTTTTCTTTCTGTAGTTAATACACTTCTTTTTAAATCCTGGACTCTTGCCTTGTCTTCAATCTTTTGAGCATCTAGAAGGCTGTAAATACCCACTGTCTTTTTATCATGTAAAGCTTTAAATTCGTTCTCTAAATTATTTACTTCATTAGAGTAGTTAGAGTTTTTTATATTATTAAGTTCTACCTTATTAAAAAATATCGGAGGAGTATTAAATTGATAAAAAACAAAAACCATAACTCCAATAAATAAAATGATGAGTTGCATGGGAATCTTAAGAAGTCCATTCATAATTAATCCCAATCTGCTTTGGGCTAATGATTTTCCTGTTAAGTATCTCTGTACTTGCGATTGATCTGTTCCAAAATAAGAAAGGAATAGAAATAAAGCTGCTGTTGTCCCAGTCCAAAAATTATACCTGTCTTCCAAGTTAAAATCAAAATTAACTAGATTAAGTTTTCCCATTTTACCAGCCACATTTACTGCATCCAAAAAGCCAATATTATTTGGCAACATATTTATTACTAAAATTCCAGCGAGAATCATGCCCCCCATCATTACTGCCATCTGTTGTTTCTGGGTTTGTGTAACCGCTTTAGTCCCGCCTGAAACTGTATATAGAATTACCAATAAACCAATAAAAATATTGGTTAATGTTAGATTCCAATTTAATAAAGTAGATAGAATTATGGAAGGAGCATAAATAGTAATCCCAGCGGCCAATCCCCTTTGAATTAAAAATAAAAAAGCAGCTAAGGTTCTGGTCTTTAAATCAAATCTAGTCTCTAAATATTCATAGGCAGTGTATACTTTCAGTCTGTAAAATATTGGCAAAAAAGTAACGGAGAGAATAATCATTGCTATGGGCAGTCCAAAGTAGAATTGAATAAACCTCATCCCGTCGGTGTAAGCTTGACCAGGGGTAGATAAAAAAGTAATTGCACTTGCTTGGGTTGCCATTATAGAAATTCCTATTCCCCACCATTTAGCATCGTTATTTCCTTTCAAATAACTTTGTAAATCTTTTGCGCCACGAGTTTTCCATATGCCATACGTTACTATAGAAGCTAAGGTGAAAATAAGTACAAACCAGTCTAAGTTGCTCATGAAAAATACTCTGTTAACCGGCTAAGAACTAAAACAAATAGTAGTAAAACTAGAAGGAGAAGGATATACCAGTGGTTCCAAGATTTAAAAACTGGAGGTTTTTCAGATTCAATCATTATTTAAACTAATTATATTAACTAATAATTTATATGCTCCACTTACTCCAGCAGGAAGTTGTCGAAAAAAAGAAATCCCTGTATATGTATAATAGCCTTTGCCATATTTAGCTATAAGTAAGGATCCTTTTTTTGGCTCTTCATTAAAATCAGTCCAAGAAAATATTGGTTGGTATTCCTTACTCCAAACATTTGGAAAATACAATCCTCTTTCTTGAACCCAGTTATTAAAATCGTTTTTAGTTAACTTATTTGGAAAATTCATTACAGGGTGAGAATCATTTAAAAACGTTACTTGTGCGTCTTCTTGAGTCACTCTATCTCTAGAAATTTGAAGAGGATAGGGATAAAAATCTTTGGTCTTTAGTCTGTAGCTGGTATTGTATTGAACTATCAGATTCCCTCCTTGGTTAACATATTTAAGAAGTAAGTTAGAGATATATGGTGCTTTTTCTTCGACATTAAAAAATCTCACTCCAGTGATAACTACATCGTAATTTTTTAAATCCTTTAGAGTTAGGTCCTTAGTACTGATTTGATTTATGTCGTATTTCAAAATTTTTAAATGTTGATCCACTAAATCCCCTGCTCCCATTAAATATCCAATTTTTTTAGGAACTGTATTTAGGTTTAAATGTACCAGCTGAAGTTCTGATTTTGGAAACCATCTTTGCTCAGTTATGTGATCATACACAATTGTATTTATTGCATAGGCATCTGTCCCATTAATTTGGACTTTTAAAGTTCCAGAATTAGCGTTTTTATTGGGGGAAATAAAATATTCTAACACTAGCTCCTCATCTACTGTTTTTAAAGAATATTCAGTTGGCCCTTCTACCTTCCATCCTTGGGGATGAATAATATTAATATCCCCATTTTGATTTGCAGAGTGAGCAACTACAGTAACCAAAATTTTCTGAGCAGATTCATTAGAGAATATCATTACTTTTTGATCGATATTTGCAGTTACTTTTGGACAAACTATCCAATTTTTATTTTGCTCCCCTTTTACCGGATCATTCCATTTAAATATTAATGGCCTTCTATAATCAATAGTTGCATCTCCAACTTCTACAGAAATTAAAAATTCTGCAGAGGGATTATTTTCAGCTCTACCAATTAGCTGTAATGAATCGACATTATAAGCCCCCAAAGAAGATGGCTTTTCTAACCAGTATGGCTGGCTAATTGGCAGTTTTGCTGGAACAATGGTTTTATTTTTTAGTATATTTTTTTGATTTTCCTTCAATGATTTTGAAAATTTTTTGTGAAAATTAAAATCCTTACAAGAAATTGATTTCAATTTCATTTTGATATTAGACCTATTGATAATTTCTAAATTAAAGGATACTGAATCTTCGTTTGATTTTTTAGAAGACAAGGTGGTCATTTCTATATATAAACCCGAACATTGTAATATTAAATCCTCTACTTCTTTCATTTTAATTTCCTTCCAATATTGATCTTCTAGTTTTGAAATAGCAGTCCTTAACTTTAAAAGTCTTGGTATGGACTGTGAAGGGGTGTTTATAGAAAAATTTCTAATGATATCACTAATCAAGGATTGTATTGCTGCACTTTTTGAAGTTCTGCCCCAAGAAAAATCCAAAGATTCAAAGAGTTCATTGCTTGCGGTATCTCCTTTTAAATATTCAAAAAACTCTAGAAATTCTCCTCTTTTACCAGTGCTTCCAAAGCCTTGAGTCTTATGCATAGACCTACTTAAAGCTGCCAATTCATTATAGGAAGTTCCTAACAAATCGTTATATCCTCCTATATCTAAGGAAACAACTCCAGGATCATTATCGGAAATATCACTATTCCACCATCTACCAGTATTTACCACCACTCTTTTGGGTTGCCAAATACTTACATGCTTTAATTGCTCTTTAAAGGCTAAGGAGTCTGCAGCTAAATCAAAAGCTTCCATAGCTAAAAGTGCGGAAGAAGTATGGTGGCCATGGCCTCCTTTTCCATTAGTAGGAAAACGACAAACTATCAAGTCTGGACGAAAATTTCTTATTACCCAAACTACATCAGAAAGAATCTTTTCTTTATCCCATATTTTCAACGTCTCTTCTGGTGTTTTAGAATATCCAAAATCATTGGCTCTAGTGAAAAATTGTTGTCCTCCATCTACCCTTCTTGCAGATAATAATTCTTGAGTTCTTATAATTCCTAATTCTTCCCTTATCTCTGTTCCAATTAAGTTTTGCCCTCCATCTCCTCTTGTAAGAGACAAATAACCTGTGTTTAAAAGCTTTTCGTTTGCACAATAACTAATAAACCTTGTGTTTTCGTCGTCTGGATGAGCTGCTAGGTAAAGAACATTTCCTAGGACATTTAATTTTTTTATTTGATGGTATATTTCAGACCCGCTTAATTGTTGAGCAGAGAAAGAAAAAAGCAGTAAGTTGAAAAAAAATGAAAGAACAAATAATCTTAATATATGCATCCTATTATTGTTATAAATTATAGTTTAATTGGAGAAAGAATGTGCTATTCCTACTACTATCATATCAAATAAACATCCTACTTCTTTAGAAAATATTTTGCCGTTTGAAATATGGTTGTATCCAATTGAAAGATAGGTATTAGAATTTATGTAAGAACAAAAATGCCAAAAATGATGAAAATTAAGTCCGCTTTGAAGACCGTCGTTTTTCTGAGAATTTGATTCAACCCAAACTACTGCTATTTGAGATTTTAAAAATGTTTTATTTGCAATTTTAAAAGACAATTCTTGGCCCATTCCCACAGCATTGCCCCCTTTTTCTGTCAAATGGAAAACAGCTACAGGACTAGCGGTAAATAATCTGTCAAAAAAATTGGAAGACGAGTTAGATTGACTAAAGTTTTCAGGTTTGTCTAAAGATCTTTTAAAAGGAAAGTAGACTTGGGCAAAAATTGAAAAATTTCTAAAACTATTTTCTCTTTGAGAAGCTCCTGAGAGTCTAGACTTATAAACTCCAGAATTTAAACTCATTTTAAAAGGTGTTTTCTCTAGCTCAAATTCAACTTTTTCAACCTGTGAAAAGTTTACTTGAGAAAAAAATATTGTAAGAATAAAAGTTAAAATTAAACATTTCATATTGTACTTAGTTAACTTTTTAATGAAGTAAATCTAGAGTTTACTTTTAGATTTAGTGGTAGTCCTAATGGTAAAGTTAAATTTTCATTTTCATGTCCTGATGGAAAATTAAAAACTACAGGAAAATCGAATTCATTTAGTTTTTGTAAAACTATTTCCTCTAAATCTATTCCAAACGCAGTAGAATTGTCTTTAGTATTGGTGAAATGACCTACAATAAGCCCATTTATCTGGTGAAATATACCGGCAAATTTCAACTGCCATAGCATTCTGTCAATTTTGTAAAAATATTCATCTATATCTTCTATAAATAAAATTTTATTTTCAAAATCTGGCTGATAATTGGTTCCTAAGTTAGCACACAAAATAGATAGATTTCCTCCAACTATAGCACCCTTAACCTCACCAGATATATTTTTAGTTGAGGAATTTATTTTATAGTTTATTTTTTTTTCAAATAAAAATTCCTTTAAAGATTCTAAAGATTGGGGGGTATTTAAGCCAATATTTATTGGCATTGTAGCATGAATAGAAGCTGTATTTAAAATAATATTGGAGAAACAGTGAATATTGGTAATATCTGAAAAACCTATTATCCATTTAGGGTTTTGTAAAAAAGAAGCTGGATTTAATCCTTCAAAAAGTTGAATAGAACCATACCCTCCCCTAAAACACCATATGGCCTTTGCTGTAGGATGATCTATAGCCCATTGTAAATCTATTACTCTTTTTTCTTTATCCCCTGCAAAAATACCAGCCTCAGCTAAAATATTTTTGGAGCGCAATGGTTTTAACCCCCATTTTAACAATAAATTTTCGGCCTTTAAGAGCGATTCTAATTCCACTTTTCTAGCCGGAGCAATTAGAATAACTTCATCGTTAAGTTTTAATTTAGGGGGTAAATTCATTTCATTTAAATTCTTTAGGATAAAAATAGCATATTAACTTATATTTGGCCATTCTAAATTAAATTTTGAAAAATCCAAAAAGACATACCATAACTGCAGCACTTCCTTATGCTAACGGCCCATTGCATTTGGGTCATTTAGCAGGTGTTTATATTTCTGCAGATATATATGCTCGATTTTTAAGATCTAATGGTGAAGATGTTGCTTTTATATGTGGTTCGGACGAGCATGGTGCAGCTATTACCCTAAGAGCAAAAAAAGAAAATAAAAGTCCAAAAGAAATAGTAGATGAGTATCATTTATCCAACAAAGACATATTTGAAAAACTAGGAATTAGTTTTGATATTTATGATAGGACTTCTTCCAAACACCACCATGAAACTGCCCAAGAGTTGTTCTTGGAAATAGATAAAAAAGGGGGGTTTGTAAAAAAAGATTCAGAACAATACTTCGATGAAGAATACCAACAATTCTTGGCCGATAGATATATAACTGGCCAGTGTCCTAAGTGTGGATATAAAAATGCGTACGGAGACCAATGTGAAAAATGCGGAAGTGCTCTTAACTCGTTAGAACTTATCCATCCAATTTCCACTCTTAGTGGAAAAAGTCCTCAATTAAAAAGTACAACTCATTGGTATTTGCCTTTAGATAGACACGAGAAATGGTTGAGTGAATGGATACAAAAAGGTATTTATAATGGAGAACAAGTACACAATTCTGAAAACTGGAAGAATCAAGTAGTTGGTCAATGTATGAGCTGGATTAAATCAGGCCTTCAACCTAGAGCAATTACAAGAGACTTAGATTGGGGAGTTAAAGTCCCTGTGAAAGATGGAGAAGGAAAAGTACTTTATGTTTGGTTTGATGCTCCTATTGGATACATTTCAGCGACCAAAAAATGGGCAAATGAAAATGGAAAGAGTTGGGAGGATTACTGGAAAAATAAAGACACCAATTTGGTTCACTTTTTAGCAAAAGACAATATTGTTTTTCACACCATAATATTTCCTGCAATATTATCTGAATTAGATGGCTACATTTTACCAACCAATGTACCTGCCAATGAGTTTTTAAATTTAGAAGGTCAGAAATTAAGTACTTCAAGAAATTGGGCAGTTTGGGGGAAAGATTACATAACTGAATTCCCAAATCAAGAAGATATTTTGAGATATGTACTTTGCTCGATTGCTCCAGAAAATAAAGACAGTGATTTTTCATGGAAAGATTTCCAAGCGAGAAACAACAATGAGCTTTGCTCTATTTTTGGGAATTTTGTAAATAGGACTTTAGTGCTGACAAAAAAATATTATAACGGTAATGCTCCTTCAAGAAATAATTTGTTAGAAGTAGATGTTGAGTTACTGAAAACTATTAAAGAAACACCTGATAATATTGCTCAAGCAGTCCATTCTTTTAGATTTAGAGATGCGCAAGCAGAAGCAATGAAATTAGCTAGAGCCGGGAATAAATATTTGGCAGATACAGAACCTTGGAAGTTAATAAAAACAGATCCAGAAAGGGTAAAAACAATAATGAATATATCGTTACAAATTACTGCTAATTTAGCTATAGTTTTCGAGCCTTTTATGCCCAAAAAAGCTTTGGAATTAGCTGAGCTATTAAATATCAATCTTCCTAAATGGGATCAAGCTGGTAAGGACGAATTAATACTAGAAAATCATATAATAAATGAGCCCAAAATTCTTTTTCAAAAAATAGAAGACGAAAAAATTGATGAGCAGATAAAAAAATTAAAAAATCAAGGTCAAAAATCCAATAAATATCCTCCTATGAAAGACGAAATTACTTTTGATGAATTCTCTAAAATGGACCTTAGAGTAGGAACAATTACAGCAGCAGAAAAAATAGAAAAAGCAGATAAATTATTAAAACTAACAGTAGATACTGGAATTGATGTAAGAACTGTTGTTTCTGGAATTGCTGAACATTTTAACCCAGAAGAGGTGATTGGTCAAAAAGTTAGTATTTTACTGAACTTGGCCCCTAGAAAAATAAGAGGTGTAGAATCTCAGGGAATGATTTTGATGGCTGAAACAGAAAAGGGAGAGTTGGCTTTCGTTTCACCAACAAAAGACTTAGAATCTGGGAACAGGATTAGGTGATTTTCGTAAACAAATAATTACTAGGATTTGTTTTTTAAAGCACTTTTAATATTTCTGCTCCATATTAGCTTTTTCTACGGTACTTTCTTTACCATTTTGAAATACAACCACTTTACATTTAATAAAATCATTGTCTTTGAAAAATTCCTGATCATTTAATACATCATTATAATCATCTCTCGACAACGAGAAATAATTAATTTTATTAAAGTAACTACCTTTTAATATTTCATATTTTAAAAATGCTTTATCCTGAATTTTTTTAGTGTTTATACTGTTAGCAATATCGATAAGAACCCTGAATTCATAGTTATTCTTATACTGTGAAGAAGTGGATTTTATAATCCTTGCATTATTTATATCATTTTCATAAATCTCATCGAGTGCTTTTTGAGCATTTAAAAGAGAGTTATATTTTTTTGTGTAATATTGATAGCCCATAAACCTTTTTCTGCAACTAATATTTAAATAAGGGAGTTTAATTTTTAATGCATTCATAACTGTGTTTTGACTAGATTTAAAAATGCCTAATTCAATATAATATACATTTGGAACTTGGTAATCTAAATCAATTATCCTATAATTATTTTTTTTAGTTTCTTTTTCTAAAGAATCACGTATACTATTTGTATCTATATTTTTTGCATAATTTAAATCCTTAAGTGAATCCTTTAAAGGGACATTAACAGCTGATTTAATTGAAGTTTCTTTTTCTAAAGAATCACTTATACTATTTGTATCTATATTTTTTGCATAATTTAAATCCTTAAGTGAATCCTTTAAAGGGACATTAACAGCTGATTTAACTGAAGATTCTTTTTCTGAATAAAAAATTGCATCTGGATCATTTAATTTAATCTTTTCAATCCTTGAATTTTCAAGTGAATCTAATTCAAGATCAATTTCTTTACTTTCTTTATCGTATAAATAAGAGTCTTTACTTGGGATACCATATGAAATAATAAATGCATCATAAATTCCATATAATTGAAATTCATCTCTTTTTTCTTTGGCTTCTGCAAGACTTTCAAACTTTCCATGGCAATATTTAAATAAAGAATTATGTTCAGACATAAACAATGGAAATTTAAATATATAATTTGGAGGATTTAAAGGTTTAGAATAAGCTCCTAATTGAATGGTGTAAAAAACTTCTTCAAACTCAGATGAGTCTGAAATACTAGATGTCCTAAGTTTTGGGTCTAAATAAGTAATATTAGACATAAATTGTTCTGGATCAGATGGGTTCGTAAGAGTAATAAATTTTTGAATTTTATTTCTTATTATTTTTATTGAATCAAGTTTCCTTATAGAATCAAGATTAATTTTCTTCTTAATTTTTATAATGTTTGTGTCGATTTGAGTTGTGCCATTAAGAGCCTCTTTAGCGTTTTCAAAATTAAAATCTTCATCCTCAACTTCAATAAAATTTACAGAGGATAATACATTGTTAGAGTCCACTTTTTCTTGAAAAAGTTTTTCTTCATTGGTTAATAGAATTTGAATTGTGTCATCGTTTAATCTATAATTCTCCTGATTAAAGCCTTCTTTATTTATAGATTCATATAGATTGGTAGTATCATTATTTACTAAAGATGAAGTGTCAATAAAACTATCTAATTCTACTTCATTTATAATATCTAATTTATCTTTACTTGCAATATTATCATTTTTTTTTATTCCATAACATACTATAAAAACATCAGGATTCCCATCTTTAATTAGTAAATCCTTCATATTTAAAGCGCTTGAATAATTCATATATTTTCCTACAAAATATTTAATCAAATCATTATCCTTGTAATATCTTAAAGAGTATTTTGTAATTGGGTTTTTGGAGTCAATCAATGTTTTGAAAACACCAATTTGAACAGAAAAATATAGTGGTGAAAGTTTACTAGAGTCTATCAAACTGAATATTTCTAAGTTAGGATTTTGCTCCTTAATATCTGTTATTTTCTGAGAAAACAGGGTCAGATTATGAAGGATAAATAATAAAATTATGAGTTTGAATTTCAAAGTTTGAAAAAATTAATATTTGTTAATTTAAGAAAGATTATATTATATAAAAAATAAATGGCTATCAATTGAAATGATAAAAATAGAATTTACTTTCAGGTTTTTAAAAGTTTCTAGAAAAAGAAAAATCAAAAGATGTACATGAAGTGAAACGAGTTAGTTTGGCGTTAGAAACTGAATTAAAAAAACGCACTATGATAGTTAGTGCAATCTTGATATGTTTTTGTAATAAAAAGTTGACTTAATTGAGATAAGATTCTTTTGGCCATGCTGGCCATGGATTTCTTAAAATTTTTATCAACTCGAACTTCTTTAAAGGTATATATAAAGCTTTTGTCTTATGAACTGTTTTATCGTCTAGTAGAATATCTATATTTTCAAAATCCATCCATTTCAATAAAGCTTTAAGTACTAATTCTCTATTATTGATTAGGTCGTTAAAGCGAATAACTTTGAATGGTAACGTTTTTTTCTTGACAAGAGTTAGTTGAAGATTTAATCTAAAGTCTTCCAAAATTTTGTAAATAGCTTTTTTCTCACTATTGGAAATAGGGACATCGGTAGCAATATTAAATAACAGCATTTGCAAAGCTTTAGTAGATGGGAAAACATTACACGGATCTCGTTCAATGACAATTATTTTGGCATCTGGAAAAAATATAGATATGGTTTCTATCCTTGCAGCCATTGAGGGGTTTTTGGACAAAAATCTCTTATTGGTATCTTCTCCAAGGGCATAAAGATGTCTTTGAACCATTCGGTGATATATCTTTAATATTCTATGCTTTCTTTTTTCAGTAATGTCTCCCATTTCAAAACGAAACAAATCTCTCATCACATTTGATTCCGGATAAAAGAAGCTCATATATACGGATGCTAATGACCACATCATAATCATTTCATCTTCCTCCTTTTTAAAGAAACTAATCCTATGAAGATTATTTAACTTTTTAAATATTATTTTATCAAAATTTTTAACTGCTTTTCTTAAAAAATATGGCGAATAAAGCCAGATGAATCTATAGATTTTTTTTTGAATTATTGAAGGCGCCAATACTATTTCCCAAAGGCTCATGGCAGTAAATGGAGAATCTATACTTGTCAAACTATGGAATAGGTTAGTAGTTCCTGTTCTCGGCAAAGACGCAATAAAAATGGGATTTTTAATTGCTTGTTTTTTAAATCTTGGGAATAATATCCAGTCTATTGTAAGAGCAATATTGTTGATGATAAATAGCAAAAGAAATAATGGTACTAGCCATAAAACTTGGACCAATCTGTGCAAACGAATAGCACGCATACTTCCTTTTTTAAATGAAAAGAGTTGTGTTAAAAGACTAACCATGGATATATAGTAAAGAGCCTATAGAAAACCCTGCTGAAGTTCCACATATAAAAAGTGTTTCTCCTTTTTGTAATTTATCTTCACTTATTAATTTATGGATCCCCATGGGAATAGAAGCTGAAATGCAATTTCCTGTTTCACGTAATATATTTATTACTTGGTCTGGATTTACATTTGCTATTTTTGGAATCATATTTAACCCAGTTTTAGAAGCTTGGTGAGGCACTGTCCAGTTTACTTCTGGCCACGAAGTACCAGTAGATTTAAAAAAATCATTTATAAAATCTGGAAGATATTTTAAAGTTAATCGTAGTAAACTTCGACTGTCCATTTGAAAGTGATGAAGTTTGGGGTCATAAACATAATCCTTAACCCATTTTCTAATGTGTCCGCCTGGAATTTCTGCCGCAAGTATTCCCTCTGTATACATTTGATGTTTAAATTTTACAAGCCCTGATTTTTCATCTTTTGACTTTTCTAGAACAACAGCTGCAGCACCATCTCCAAATAAAGTCAAGGTCTCCCAATTTTCTGGTCCAATTCCAACACTTGAAACTTCTGAAGCAACTATTAGAATGTATTTTGTTTCATCAAACTGTAATTTATCAGCAGCTAATTTGAATGCGTTTACAAAACTTAAGCATGTAGTGTCAATGTGAAATGATTCACAGCGTGTCTGGTTTCCTCCGCTCATCTTCTCAAGAGTCATAGCAGCCTGTGATGGAATAATTTGGTCGGTACTGGCCCCTGCTGTGATAAATGTATCAATGTCACTTAGAGATAATCCAGCAGTTTTAAGAGCTGAATGTGCTGCTTTGGCTCCCATTTCCCCTACGTCTTCATAAGATACATGATGTCGTATGGCCACTCCACTATGTTTTTCGCTCCAACCAATGGGCAAACCATACTTTTTTTCAATTTCTTTTGATTCTACTGCTTTTGGCAGGTAAATACCAGTGCTGCGAATTCTGCAAGGTCTAATTATATTTAGCATGGATTCTTCTAAATTTAGTGCCTTTTTCATGGCGTATATTTATAATTTTATTTATAACAATATCATAAATACCTTGTTTAATTAATACATCTTCAACGGCAACTTTAGCTTGGTCCCAATGTTTTTCGGGACTGACAAACATATTTATTTTTCGATCCGATATTCGGATTAGTTGGTAATTGTCAATCTCTGGGTTTGCTCCAGTAATCGCTCGTCTAATGAAGTCGGGGAAAATAATCTTATCCTGCTGAAATATCAACAAATCATCCATTCTTCCTTCAATGGTTGATACTGCTAGCATCTTAGAGCCACAAGAACATTCAGTAGCATGTAAAATATCGTTCATTTTATACCTAATTATTGGCTGGGCATTGCGCCTTAAATCAGTAATAATTGGAATAAATCGCTTTTTATCTATCCACTGTTTTTCAATAATTAACCCATCTTCATTAAGATGGATATTTCCTTCTTTACAGCTTTGACCAAACATTCCTTCAGAACATTGATATACTTGTTGAACTTTGATTTGGAAAACTCTTTCGATTATTTCTTGATCTTTAGCAGACAGCACTTCTGCTACTGATATTATTCGTTCGGGATTAAGTTTAATTACCTCTTTAGTTTGGGCCTCTGCTAACAAAATAAGTAGACTTGGTTGTCCAACGATAATATTAGGTTGAAGTTTATGAATTCGAGATAGGTGTTCGTCCAAAGGATCTAGTAGATCAAAAAAATTAAAATCAAGTAGTTTAGACTGTACCGAGGTATAAAGATTGCTGTTGGCTCTTAGAAAAAAAGCTATTTTTCTTTTCCTAAAGTTCCATCCAATTATTCGTTGTAAAATTAATGCTACCCACATCGCTCTTTCCTGTTTAGAGACTAAAAACAATCCCTTATTTCCTGATGTCCCTGTAGAAAGTCCAACTGTTAATCCGTTTAATGTCGGAGAAAAGTTCCTACTTTTTTCAGAACGTGTAGCTACCTCAATTGCTTGTTTAATATCAATTCCTTTTGTATTAATCCCATTAAAGTTTTTCATAAATTCTTTCTTTTCTTGAACTGGGAATTCGATTAAATCTTTTTTAGAAAATGACTTGTATAAAGGAGAAGCTGTTAAAACCTTATTTTGAACTTTTCGCCACATCTTTTGTTGATGTTTGTCTGGATTTCGCTCAAATGCTATTCGTTGAAAATATAGCTTCAAAATACTTTTAAATATTTCCAACTTAAAAATAATATTCATCAAAGTGTTTTTAGTGAGTGAATCATTTCAACTGTTTTGGGACAATGGGTAGCTATTAAAGGTATTGTTGGATGGGCTTTGTGAAATTTTCTCAATTTAATAAGTGTAGAATTATAAGCTTTCCAGTCATCAAAAAACAACCTTACTATCGGGTCAGGGCCCATTTTGTGAGTAATGGCGCGCATATCCCAAAATGCATCTGCCACTAAAAAAACAGGGCCATTCTTAGTTTGAACTAAAGCTCCACATTGGCCAGCTGCATGACCAGCAAGAGGGTACATTACAATGCTATTATCGCCAAATAAATCATAGCCTTTCCCTAAAATTTCGTGTGTCTTGGAATTACATGATTCAAAAGTTTTACAACTTTTTATCCATTTTTCAGGAAATAATTCATGGAGTAATCCCTTAGCAAATCCTCTCCACTTTGGTGTTTTTTGGAATTGGTCCAAACACTTTTCAGATGTCCAACAACTGGCTTTTGGAAAGTCTATAAGTCCTCCAACATGATCTGCGTGGAGATGAGATAAAATTATATGACTTACCTCGTCAGGATTTATTTGCATTTTAGCTTCTTGATTTCTGTCTATTACTACTTTGGTTAGCATAGCATATATCGAATTAGGAAAATAATTGGTAGCCGCGTGAAATCTCTGAGTATATCCTGTGTCAAATAGTATATTTCCTCTTGATGGATGCTTAATTATAGCCCATGTTGCCTCAAAACGAATTTTTCTTTTTTTGTCTCCTTTAGTAACATGATGTGCATAGGCAAAACAGTGGCCTGCAGTACGTATTGAAATTGAAACATAATTATTATTCATAATTTTTCAGATTTATACCATTCTACAAATTCATCAAGCGCCTCTTGAACCGATTGTTTAGGATGGTAACCAAGTAAATTTTTAGCTTTACTAATATCCATTCCAAAAGACATTGTTAGTGTTCCTACACCATAAACTGTTAGCGCAGGCTCTCTATAGCCATTTATCCATTTTGCGTGCAATTCCATTAATTTTGCGATTACCAATACTAGTCTTAATGAAATTTTTTTAGTGGGCGGAGAGACTTCTAATTTCAATAATAATTTATCTAGAACTGGCCATAATAATTCTGGACTCCCATTAGATATATTATATATTTGATTAACCGCTTTTTTTTCTGCATCTAGAGCTAAAATAATCGCATCAACAACATTAGATACTGGTGTTATGTCTACACGGTTGCTTTCGTCCCCCATACGCATTAACCTTCCTTCGCTATGAGCACGAAGAATTCGTGGCATAATAACTTTATCGCCTCTACCAATTAAGGCTCTTGGTCTTAGAATTATATATGGAATTCCAGATGATTGAACTAGTTTTTCTGCTTCTCTCTTAGAGTAAGAATAGAAATTTACAGGCTTTGGGAGGGGGTCACTCTCTTTTAACTCAAGCTGATGTTTAAATCTAAAATAAACACTTGGCGAGCTAATAAATATGAACTTTTTTACCCTTTTAGCTATTGCAGCTTTCAGCAACTGTTTGGTCACTTCAATATTGGTTCTATGAAAATCTTTTGGATTAGCCATTTGAGAGCTTAATGCAGCTGTATGAATTATAACATCAATACCGCTGGTAACCCTATCAATAAATTTGCTGTCCTCAAGATTTCCTAAAACATATTCCAAATTTGATTTCTTAGAGAAATTCTGATTTTTTAAAGTTCTCCCAGTAGCAAGAATCTTACATCCATCAATTGTAGACATCTTTTCTACTAACCTTGATCCAAGAAAACCAGTGGCTCCAGTAATTAGTATTTTTTTCATTTGACTAATGGTCTATGTTTAATATTTAATCCATTGTTGTAAAGCAATTTAAAATGAGAATACATAGCTGGTAAAATATATTTTCTAGACTGATACTTTACGTTGTATTTTTTCGCTACTTTTTTTAATATAAGGGTAAGTTCTGGATAGTGAATATGACAAATGTGTTGAAATAAGTGATGTATTACATGGTGATTAAATCCACCAAAAAGATGGGTAATAATACCACTTTCAGTAGCATAGTCACTAGTGGTTAAAACTTGATGTTTAGACCAAGAATAGGGCATTAAACCATTTTCATCTGGGTCTGGGAAATGAGAATCCTCAAGCATATGAGTGGTAAGCAAAATCACAATTATAGTCAAACTAGAACAAACCATTAATAAGAAAAATGCAGCTATAAAAAGTACAATAGTTTGCTCTGTAAACCAATATGGGATAATAACCATATAGAATATGTAAAAAACTTTAAATGCAAACATTTTTGCTATTTCAAAAACTGGGTATGGTCGGTTGTAAAAGCCCCCTATTCTTGTAAAGAAAATATCTTTAAAGTCACGATAAAAAACCCATCTTGGAATAAAAATTGCATATATAAGAGGCATATATATCCATTGAAATTTGTGAAAGCTTCGGGTTTTGTCTTGAGGAAATATTTTAACAACAGCCGATTGCTGAATATCTGGATCGTATTCCATGATATTGGAATATATATGGTGACCAGAAACATGTCTATTTTTCCAATTGAAAGAGCTTAGTCCTAAAAAATCAAAAATGTACATAAACCATTGGTTGTACTTTTTTGTTTTGAATAGAGAATTATGAGCAGCATCATGGCCGACATTTACACCTAGAAAAACACCCCAAATTCCTAAAAAGGAATAGCATAAAAAGACATGAGTTGGTTCTACGGGGAAAATAAATGGAATTGAAAAAACAAAGATATATACAATAAATAGTCCTGCTATTTTTAAATACATACTTGAGTTCCCGTATATACTCTTTCCACTTTTTTTAAAATAAGCATTTACTTCTTCTCTTAGTTCTGCAAAAAACCCATCATTTTCTGGGGGGAATGTAATATTTCTAAATTGATCAGTCATTTAAATTTGATTTTGTGTTCATATATTTAAAGATTCTTGCAAAGTCTGTTCGGTGCTTAGTAGCTGTCCAAATAGATGGGTTGGTCGAAAGTAAAGTCATTAAAGTCCCTACAAAGCTAGCTTTAATGCTATTAAGAGGGTTAAACCACCTAAATCCAACTCCAATAGAATGGTTTAAGTTTTTAACTTGATGCCACCAAAGTGGAGGATTATAAAGAATATCTCCTGGTCTTAAAACACATTCATATGTAGTTAGAAATCTTGCAGTAGGAAATTTTTTAAAATCGGGGTTATCAGGATTAAAATCACTATAAAAATATGGGGATTTAGTGATGGGAGGGGTTAAAAAAATATCATTTTTTGGAGGATATAAATACCAATGTTTTTCTCCGTATACTTGGGTGAAAAGATTGTTTTCAGTGGCACAATGTAATGAGGTTTTAGATTCTTTACCACCAATAAATACTTGAAAGGTCTTTCCAGAAGATATATTATTTCTCATTTTATATAGCCACTTCCAATCAAAATCATCAATTAGTTCAGGATGATCATAAAGTATTCTGTTGAAGCGACTATATTTATTTGTATCTCCTGATTTTATTGATTCTATAACATCCTTAAGAGTTGTTTTTTCTACTTTGTAATTAATAGAATCGTTTGCGGAATTTAAAGGGTCAAAAATAGCGACTTCATCTTTGGAGTAATTTTCAGAAAGCCAGTCTAGTGACCATTGTTTTATGCATTTCCAATCCTTGGCCTTGCCTTTCATTACAACTGGAATACCTTTAGCGATATAGTTTTGTTTTAAATTGTTTTCAGAAATATCCTTTACGCAATCAACTTGTCGAACATTATTTTCAGAAATTTCATTTTTATTTTTTAATAAAAATAACTCTAGAACTTTATCTCGTTTAGAAATATATCTTGTAGCAGGAAGATCTTTCCCTAATAAATGATCAAGCATTCTCCAAGCCTGGTAACTTATACGTAATTTCTTATTTGTTTTCATAAAAAATTAATTTAATAGATATTATTTACTTCAGCAAAGGAATTAATAACAACTAATTTCAAAAAATAAGAAATGAATAACATAGTAAAATAATGAAAAAAAGGATTTTTTTTAAATTGATTTAAGTACCTTAAAGTGATTATATTACTTTTTAGAGCTAATCTGATTATTAGTTTAAACCTCTTAAAAGTAGGTGTATGTATTAATTTATTACAAGCAAATAAAAACTGATTTAAAAAACATTTACTAAATTAAATTAAAAAGGAACTTATATGAAGTATTATCTAATACTTTCCTCATTAATATTTAGCCT
>Ga0233444_10002368_pt1 | contig 19952 bp, 14 predicted proteins | sample SI_124_October20_6_FD_182792 | JGI IMG/M metagenome (GOLD analysis project Ga0233444, IMG submission 182792) | Seawater microbial communities from Saanich Inlet, British Columbia, Canada - SI_124_October2016_10_MG | ecosystem: Environmental > Aquatic > Marine > Inlet | place: Canada: British... | reverse complement strand
GGCTTGCCATTACAAGATATGGAGTTTGTTCAATTTCATCCAACAGGAATTTATGGCGTAGGATGTTTGATAACTGAAGGCGCAAGAGGTGAAGGTGGATTTCTTGTAAATGGAAAAGGTGAGAGATTCATGGAGAGATATGCTCCTAACGCAAAAGATTTAGCCTCAAGAGATGTTGTAAGCCGTTCAATGGAAATGGAAATTAATGAAGGTCGAGGTGTTGGTAAAAATAAAGACCATATAAGTTTACATTTAGATCACCTAGATAAAGAAGTCTTAGATGAAAGATTGCCTGGAATAACGGAAGCAGCTAAAACATTTGCCAACGTTGATATAAACAAACAGCCAATTCCAGTTGTACCAACAGTTCATTATAACATGGGTGGCATTCCAACAAATTATAAAGCGGAGGTTCTAACACTAAATGGATCTGAGAAAACGGTGCCAGGGTTAATGGCAATCGGGGAAGCAGCTTGTGTATCGGTTCATGGAGCAAATAGATTAGGTTCTAACTCTTTAATTGATCTTGTAGTCTTTGGAAGAGCTGCAGCTAAAAGAGCAGCAGAATTAGTAAAACCTGGAGCACCTCATGAGGAAGTTTCAAAATTAGAAACAGACAAATGTTTAGATAGATTTGATAAAATTAGAAATTCAAGTGGTTCTACAATGACATCAGAGCTAAGAATAAAAATGCAAAAAACAATGCAATCTAAATGTGCAGTTTTTAGAACAGAAAAAACTTTGAAGGAAGGAGTTGATCAAATAAGAAAACCTTATGAAGGTATGAGTGATATTTCTGTAAAAGATAAATCACTATTATTTAACACAGACTTAGTTGAAACTTTAGAATTTGATAATTTAATACGTCAAGCTCTTACAACAATGGACTCGGCCTATAACAGAAAAGAGAGTAGAGGAGCACACGCGAGAGAAGATTATAGTAAAAGAGATGATAAAAACTTTATGAAGCATACTTTAGCTTGGCAAAATGATAATAAAGTGGAAATTAAATATAGAGATGTTCATTCCAGAACATTGACTAATGACGTCCAATACTTCCCTCCAAAAGAAAGAGTATATTAAAAAAATGGTTCAGTTTAACTTGCCGCAAAATTCTAAAATAGAAGTTGGCAAGCATTACAAAGATATAACTAATTCTAATAATTTAAAAAAAGTGAATGTATATAGATGGGATCCATCTACAGGACAAAATCCTAGAGTTGATACATTTGAAGTTGATATGGATAACTGTGGTCCAAAAGTGTTAGATATATTATTTAAAATTAAAAATGAAATAGATCCATCACTTACTTTTAGAAGATCATGTGCTCACGGGGTTTGTGGTTCTTGTGCGATGAATATTGATGGTATAAATACGTTAGCTTGTATAAAATCTCACACAGATATTAATGGAGATTTAAATGTTTATCCTCTTCCACATTTAAAAGTTATAAAAGATTTAATTGGTGATTTAACAACACTTTATAAACAATACGAATCGATTAAACCATGGCTTGAAACCGAACAAACTGGTGAGGAAAAAGTAGAATTAAATCAAACTCAAAAAGATAGAGAAAAACTAGATGGTTATTATGAATGTATTTTATGTGCCTGCTGCTCCACATCATGCCCAAGTTATTGGTGGAACGGGGACAAATATTTGGGACCAGCAGTGCTCTTACAGGCATACCGCTGGATTAATGACAGTAGAGATGGAGATAGAAAAGAGAGATTAAAAAAAGTTGCTGACGAATTAAAATTATATAGATGCCATACTATTATGAATTGCACTAATTCTTGTCCAAAAGGTTTAAATCCTGCAAAAGCTATAGGTTCTATTAAGAAAATGCTTGCAACAAGCTAAAACCTTATTTATTCAATTACATCATGAAAACTATTGAGCACTTTGTTAATGGAAAGTCTTTTAGCGGTGAGTCCAAAAAAGTAGGAAAGATTTTTAACCCAGCTACCGGAGAACAAGAAGCAGAGGTAAAGTTAGCCACTACAAAAGATGTTAATAAGGCAGTTGTAAGTGCGCAACAAGCATTTGAATCCTGGGCTAATAAGCCACCGCTCCAGAGAGCTAGAGTAATGTTTAAATTTAAAGAATTGATTGAAAAAAATTCAGACGAACTGACAAAAATGATAGTTGCTGAACATGGAAAGGTTTATGAAGACGCAAAAGGTTCATTAACTCGAGGTTTAGAAGTTGTCGAATATGCATGTGGAATTCCACAAATGCTTAAAGGAGAATTCACAGAAAATGTTGGAACTGATGTTGATAGTTGGTCGATAAGGCAGCCGCTTGGAGTATGTGCTGGAATAACACCATTTAATTTTCCAGCAATGGTTCCAATGTGGATGTTTCCTATGGCCGTTGCTTGTGGAAATACGTTTGTTTTAAAACCGTCTGAAAAAGATCCATCTTGTTCAATGAGATTAGCGGAATTATTAAAAGAAGCGGGATTACCAGATGGGGTCTTTAATGTTGTTAATGGAGATAAAGAGGCCGTTGATGCTTTGATTAATAATAAAGATGTTGTTGCAATGAGTTTTGTGGGATCAACGCCAGTCGCTAAATACATATATGAGAATTGCGCCAAAAATGAAAAAAGAGTTCAAGCTTTAGGCGGTGCAAAAAATCACTGTGTAGTTATGCCTGATTGTGATTTAGAGCAAGCAGTTAACGGTTTAATGGGGGCGGCTTATGGTTCAGCAGGTGAAAGATGTATGGCACAATCTGTTGCAGTTGCTGTAGGTGAAATAGGAGATAAACTTGTAAGCTCTTTAGCGAAAAAAGTTGAAGCACTTAAAGTTGGTCCTGGAATGGATAAACAATCTGAAATGGGACCTTTGGTTACAAAAGAGCATTTAGCAAAAGTCAGAAGCTATGTTGATATCGGCGAGAAAGAAGGAGCAAAATTGATTGTTGACGGAAGAAATTTCAAATTACAAGGATATGAAAACGGCTATTATATTGGAGGATGTTTATTTGACCATGTAACTAAAGATATGAGAATTTATAAAGAAGAAATATTTGGACCAGTACTATCAGTAATCAGAGCAAAAAACTTTGATGAAGCACTACAACTGGTAAATGACCACGAGTTTGGTAATGGAGTAAGTATTTTTACTAGGGACGGAGATTCAGGCAGAACATTTTCTAATAAAGCAAAAATTGGAATGGTAGGAATAAATATACCTATCCCAGTCCCTATGGCTTTTCATAGCTTTGGAGGATGGAAAAGATCTTTATTTGGAGATCAGCACATGCATGGGCCTGAAGGTGTAAGGTTTTATACAAAATTAAAAACAATAACATCTAGGTGGCCTTCAGGTTTAAGATCTGACCCCGAATTTGTTATGCCAACAATGAAATAAAAGGAGATAAATGAGAAAAAAAATTACTTTAATAGGAGCAGGTCAAATAGGTGGTACATTAGCTCATTTAATTGCACTGAAAGAATTGGGCGATGTAGTTTTATTTGACGTAGTAGCCGGCATTGCAAAGGGTAAAGCACTTGATATTGCTCAATCTTCGCCAGTTGATGGATTTAATATAAATTTATCTGGAACAGATAATTATGAAGATACAAAAAATTCAGATGTTATTATAATTACTGCAGGCGTTCCAAGAAAACCAGGAATGACAAGAGATGATTTACTTGGCATAAACTTAAAGATTATAAAACAAGTTGCAGAGGGAATAAAAAAAACATCGCCTAAAGCTTTTGTCATATGTATTACAAATCCATTAGATGTAATAGTAATGGCTCTGCAAAAATATTCTGGTTTACCAAAAAATAAAATAGTAGGTATGGCTGGAATTTTAGACTCCTCAAGATTTATTTATTTTTTGTCTGAGGAATTAAAAGTACCAGTAAAAAAAATTAAATCATTTGTGCTAGGGGGTCATGGAGACTCAATGGTGGCGATGCTTGGACATACAGAGATTGATGGAAAAAAAATTAACAATCTTCTAAATGAAGGTAAAATTACTAAAGAAAAACTAGATCAAATAGTGGAAAGAACAAAAAAAGGTGGAGCGGAAATCGTAAAATATTTAGAAAAAGGGTCAGCTTTTTATGCACCTGCAGCATCAGGGGTAGAGATGGCTGAGAGTTATCTTAAAGATTTAAAAAAACAACTTCCTTGTGCAGTTTATTTAAATGGAGAGTACGGAGCTTCAAACATATATGCAGGAGTTCCAGTCATAATTGGATCAGGGGGGGTTGAAAAAGTTGTTGAGCTTGATCTCTCCAAGGATGAAAAAGACAATTTCGAAAAATCCATCAAAGCTGTAAAAGATTTATTTGATGCTGCAAAAAAAATTGACTCACAACTTTAATATTTTTAAACAAAATATAAAAATTTATTTATATATTGTATTATTATCAATAAGCGCATTAACCTTTACTTTTCATTATGGTGGCATAGGTGTTTTACCAATTGATAGTTTTTTAATATATGATGCAGGATATAAAATCTTAAATGGTTTTCACCCTTTTAAGGATTATTGGTCGATAACAGGTCCAATATTAGACTATATTCAATATCTTTTTTTTAAATGTTTTGGAATTAATTGGTTTAGCTATGTTTTACATGCAGCAACTATTAATTTGTTGTTAACGGTAATTATTTTTTATTTCTTTATAAAATTAGGATTAAATAAATTTTGCAGTTTTATTTATTCTTTAAGTGTTTCAATTTTAGCCTATCCTTCTATTGGTTCACCTTTTATGGACCACCATGCTGTAATTTTTTCATTAATTTCGATTATGTTTTTAATTTTATCATTCAAGGAAGATAAAAAAATATATTGGATATTAACACCTATTTTCTTATCGTTATCTTTTTTTTCAAAGCAAATACCATCCTCTTATTTAATTATTTTATTCTGTTCAATAATCATAGCAAATATTTTTTTTAAATTTTCAAATAGACTTAGAAATTTACAATATCTCTTTATTAGCATTTTTCTTTCTGTAGCATTTTTCTTTATAATATTTGCACTTAATAAAATACCAATAGAAAATTTTTTAATTCAGTACCTTTACTACCCTCTTGGCATAGGCGAAGATAGGGGCTCCAGGATAAATTTTAATTTAAACAATGTTTTCTTCCAATTTAAATTTATCTATTTATCTTTAGTTCCTATAATTTTTATTGCTTTTAAAATTTTTCAAAAACATAAAGTTACTTCTGCTATTAAAAACGATCTATTCACTATGTTTTTAGTCTTTTCTACTACATTAATCTTTATTTATTCTCAAATTTTGACAAAGAATCAGATTTTAATTTTTTTTCTTATTCCTTTCTGTTTGGGGGTTTCACATTTTTATTATGAGAAATATTATAATAAAAATTTATTTTTAATATTTTTCTTGCTGCTATTAATTTTTACAACTGTTAAATATCACTTAAGATTTAATGAAAATAAAAAATTTATGGAATTAAATAATGTAAATCTTAGTAGGGCAGTGGATGCATCAGTTATAGATAAATCACTCACAGGTCTTTTATGGATAACCTCTGAATATCCAAATAATCCTTTAAATGAAATAAAAAAATTATTAGAAATAAAACTTGCCATAGAATCTGAAACTAAAAATAAAATAATTGTCAGTGATTATCAATTTTTACCATCAGTTTTAAAAGTAAAAAATATAGCACCTAATAAATGGTTTGATATTTTAAGTGTCCCAAAAAAAAATAATGAGTACTTTAGTGCTTATAGACATTTTTTTATTCAAAAATTGATAGAACAAAAAATTGAAATGATTTACATAATTGGAAAAAAAGAGGTATTTTTGAAAAAGATTTTAGATCAAAATTGTTATGAAAAGAAAATAATAAATGAAATTTCGTTCAAAATAGATATCAAAAATTGTTTGACCAATCCTTTATTTAATTAGTTTTACTTTTTTAATTATCTTTGAAATATCTCTCGGATAAGAAATTTTATTTAAAATAAATAAAGAAAGATTTAGTAGAATAAAAACAAAAATAAATATTATTTCTAAATTAAATTTTTTAAAAAAAATTATTAAAGTCAATAACAATAAGAAAGTTCTTAAAAAAACAATATCATAAAAAACTGAAATGATTTTTAAAGAATGACTTACTAAAAATCCTAAATTAACCTTTGATTTACCGAAATACCTTTTATTTTTTTTTACGTTTAAAAAAAATATTTTCTTATAATTTTTAACAACGCCACTTGAAAATGCTAAAAATATATTTTCATTTTTTAATATATTTTTTAGTATGTTTGAAGAAAATGCACTAAAATTTCCATAATTCATAAATTTTCCAGTTAAGGCATATGTAAAATATAATCGAAGTTTATTTATTAATCTAAAAATTCTACCTTCAGTTCTTTCTTTTCTAGCTGCAAAAATAAAATAATCATTTTTTTTTGTGGCTAATTGAATTAATTTTTTTAAAACTCTTGGGTTATCCTCACCATCAGAGTCCAATATAGAAATTATTGATTGAGAGTTATTTCTTTTTAATTTATTTTTTAAATATTTTAAGCCTAAATATATAGCTTTTTGGCTACCAACATTTTTTTTTAAACTAATAATTTTTAGTGATTTTATATTTTTTAATTTTTTTTTATTTAATGTAGATTTTTCAGATGAATGATCATCAACAACTATAATATTTGCATTATCAATTATGCTATTATTTAAAATGTTAAGAACTTTTTTTAGTGATTTCCAGTCATTGTAAGTTGGTATTATAATGTAATTTTTTTTCATATATTCTCAAAAAATTTAAATTTTATTTGATTATGAGCATATATTATCTATAAATACTTCAAAATAGATTTAATTGAATGAATATTCACGAACACCAAGCCAAAGAAATATTAAAAGAATTTGGAGCTCCAACTTCTAATGGAGTAGTCATAAAATCAATTGAAGAGATCAAAAAACAAATAGTTAAACTGAAAAGCAAAGAGTTTGTCCTTAAAGCTCAGATACATGCTGGTGGTAGAGGTAAAGCTGGCGGAGTTAAACTCATAAAAAACATTAAAGATTTAGAGAATGAAGCACAAAAAATGATGGGAAAAATACTAGTTACTCATCAGACAGGCCCAGAGGGAAAAAAGGTCAAGAGACTTTATGTGGAAGAAGCATCAAACATTTCTAAAGAATTTTATTTATCTTGTTTAGTAGATAGAGAAACATCAAAAATTGCATTTATTAGTAGCACAGAGGGCGGTATGGACATTGAAAAAGTTGCTACTGATACTCCTGAAAAAATATTTACTATAAAAATTGATCTTAAAATTGATGGACCTAGTTTAAAAGAAATTGAAAATATAATTTCAATATTCAAATTTGATGACACTCAAAAAAAAGTTGCTTCAAAATTAGTAAAATCTCTTTATAAAATTATTATAGAAAAAGACGCAAATCTCATAGAAATAAACCCATTAATAATAAATAATGACAACAAAATAATTTGTTTAGATGCAAAAATGACATTTGATGATAATGCTATTTTTAGAAGGCCAGAAATATTTAAATTGAGAGATTTAAATGAGGAAGATCCAGCTGAAATAGAAGCAAGCAAACATGATCTAGCTTATATTAAACTTAATGGTTCTATAGGATGCATGGTTAATGGAGCAGGTTTAGCTATGGCTACAATGGACATCATTAAACTTTATGGAAAAGAGCCTGCAAATTTTCTTGATGTAGGTGGCGGAGCTACAAAAGAAAAAGTTGCTGCAGCATTTAAATTAATTTTATCTGATAAAAATGTAAATGGAATTTTAATAAATATATTTGGTGGCATCATGAGATGTGATGTTTTAGCACAAGGAGTAGTAGAGGCAGCAAAAGAAATTAATTTATCAGTACCTTTAGTTGTCAGACTAGCTGGAACAAACTTCAAAGAAGGAAAAAAAATATTAGATGAATCTAAACTAAAGATACTATCTGCATCAGATTTAAATGATGCAGCTAAAAAAATTGTTGAGGCTATTAAGTAAATGTCAGTATTGGTAAATAAAAACACTAAAGTTATATGCCAAGGTTTCACGGGTACTCATGGAACTTTTCATTCTGAGCAAGCTTTAAAATATGGAACACAGTTAGTAGGAGGCGTCACACCAAAAAAAGGTGGTCAAACACATTTAAACCTACCAGTTTTTAATACAGTACAAGAAGCTAAAGACCAAACCTCGGCTATAGCAACGATGATATACGTTCCACCAAAATTTGCAGGTGCAGCTATTATTGAAGCTATTGAAGCAAAAATAGAATTAATTGTTTGCATTACTGAAGGCATACCCATTTTAGATATGCTTAATGTTAAGCAATTATTAAGTAAAAGTAATTCTAGATTAATCGGACCAAATTGTCCGGGCATTATAACGCCCGATGAGTGTAAGATTGGTATTATGCCAGGAAATATTCACAAAAAAGGAACGGTAGGTATAGTTTCTAGATCTGGAACATTGACTTATGAAGCAGTTGATCAAACTACAACAAACGGAATGGGACAATCTACGTGTATAGGTATTGGAGGAGATCCTATCAATGGTACAAATTTTATTGACTGCTTGGAGCTTTTTTTACAAGACGATGAAACAAAATCAATTGTAATGATTGGTGAAATAGGAGGTTCAGCCGAAGAAGAGGCGTCAGAATTTCTCAAAAGGGAGAAGATAAAAAAACCTATGGTAGGTTTTATTGCAGGTTTGACAGCTCCTCCTGGAAGAAGAATGGGACATGCTGGTGCGATAATTTCAGGTGGAAAAGGTGGAGCGGAAGACAAAATAGAAACAATGAAATCAGCAGGAATTACGATATCAGACTCACCGGCTGATATTGGTAAAACTCTTTTTCAAAAACTTAAGGGTTGATTTTTACTAATTTATGTTAAAATAAATTATTAATGTCCTCGTCTGATAATAATATAACTTACAAAAAAACCTCTTTTTTGACTGGTTCTAACTCAGAATTTATTAATGAGTTTTATGCAGATTATATTTCCGATCCAAGTTCACTACCAGAAAGTTGGAGAAAATTTTTTGATGGATTAAGTGATGATGAAAAACTTATTTATGAAGATATTAAAGGTCCAAGCTGGTCACCTGAAAAAAAATTTAAAAAATATAAATTATTAATTAAATCAGAGAAAGAAATTGATCAGAATTCATCAAACATTAATTCAGACACAGTTAAACAAGCTTCAAAAGATTCCGTCCGGGCTATAATGTTAATAAGAGCTTATAGAATAAGAGGTCATTTAATTGCTAATCTAGATCCTTTGTCGATGCAAGAAAAAAAAGAACATCTAGAATTAAAACCAGAAACATATGGTTTTAAAAAAAAAGATTACAATAGAAAAATATTTTTAGATGGAGTCCTAGGTTTACAATATGCAGATTTAAATCAAATTTTAGAAATTTTAAAAAAAACATATTCATCAAATATCGGATATGAATTTATGCATATGGGAGATCCCGATGAAAAATCATGGATTAGAGATAGGATAGAGGGACCAGAAAAAAATATTTCTTTTACAAAAAATGGAAAAAAAGCAATTTTAAATAAAATTGTAGAAGCAGAAGGGTTTGAAAAGTATCTGCATGTTAAATTTGTTGGAACAAAGCGATTTGGTTTAGATGGTGGAGAGTCTTTAATTCCCGCATTAGAGCAAATAATTAAGAAGGGTGGCAATCTTGGAGCAAAAGAAATTAAAATAGGCATGCCTCATCGCGGTAGATTAAATGTTTTGGCAAATGTAATGGGAAAACCTTTTAGGGCAATTTTTAGCGAATTTTTTGGCAAAACTGTTAGCTCAAAAAAAGATTTTGAAGGAGATGTAAAATATCATTTAGGAGCATCTTCTAATAGAGAATTTGATGGCAATTCTGTTCATATAAGCTTGACCGATAACCCCTCACACTTGGAAGCGGTAAACCCAGTTGTTCTTGGACAGGTAAGAGCAAAGCAATTCTTTCATAAAGATAAAGAACGAAAAAAAGTTATTCCTGTTTTAATGCATGGAGATGCAGCATTTGCAGGTCAAGGTATTGTAGCAGAATGTTTTGCTATGTCGGGATTACCAGGACATAATATAGGAGGAACGATTCATATAATTGTAAATAATCAAATAGGATTTACTACAGCTCCAAGATTTGCGCGATCATCTCCTTATCCTTCCGATGTAGCTAAAATTGCACAAGCACCTATTTTTCATGTAAATGGTGACGATCCAGAAGCAGTCGTGCACTGTGCAAAAATAGCAACCGAGTATAGACAAAAATTTAACAGAGATGTTGTGATTGACATAGTTTGTTATAGAAGATTTGGCCACAATGAAGGTGATGAACCCTCATTTACACAACCAATAATGTATAAAAAAATTAAAACTCACCTATCAACTCTTTCAATTTATGGAAAAAAACTAAGTCAAGAAGGATTAACATCTGAAACAGAATTACAAAAAGAAAAAATGAACTTTAAAAATTTTTTAGAAAAAGAGTTCACAGCATCAAAAAGTTATAAATCTGAATTAAAATGGTTTGATGGAGCTTGGTCAAGATTTAAACCAGGTTTAGGAAAGGATAAGAGAGGTGATAGTGGCGTAGATAAAAAATTGATAGCTAACATAGGGAAAAAAATTTCAAAGATTCCAAATAATTTCAATGTTCATAAAACATTAAAAAAAATATTTGATTTAAGACTTCAAGCTATAGAAAAAGGTGAAGCTATTGATTGGTCTACAGCAGAAAATTTAGCATTTGGAAGCTTACTAACCGAGGGTTTTTCCGTCCGGTTATCTGGCCAAGACTCTGGAAGAGGTACTTTTAGTCAAAGACATGCAGTTTTAAGAAATCAAGATAATCATGAGAGATACATTCCTCTTAATAATATTTCTCAAGGTCAAAAAAATTTTGAAGTAATAGATAGTTTACTATCTGAATTTGCCGTTTTAGGTTTTGAATTTGGGTATTCCTTATCTGAACCAGAGACGTTAGTTTTATGGGAAGCTCAATTTGGAGATTTTGCAAATGGAGCTCAAATCATTATCGATCAGTTTATTTCCTCTGGTGAATCAAAATGGGGAAGAGCTAGTGGTTTAGTTATGTTACTACCACATGGTTATGAAGGTCAGGGTCCCGAACACTCTTCAGCAAGACTTGAAAGATTTCTACAGCTATGTGCCGGGGAGAATATCCAAGTAGTAAACTGTACTACACCATCTAATTATTTTCATGTTCTTAGACGTCAAATGCATAGAGAATTTAGAAAGCCATTAATTATTATGACACCAAAATCTTTATTGAGACATAAAAAATGTGTTTCAAGTATTTCAGAATTTTCAAAAAAAAGTACATTTCATAGAGTTTTAGAGGATGATGCTTATTCAAAAATAAATAATTTATTAGAACTTAAAAAAAAAGACAACAATATCAAAAAGGTTGTCATGTGTTCTGGTAAAATTTACTATGATTTAATTGAAGCAAGAGAAAAATATCAAAATAATAAAGTAACATTTATTAGAATTGAACAGCTCTATCCTTTTCCTGTCAAAACTTTAGAAACAATTATTAAAAGATATTCCAAAGCTAAGTTTGTTTGGTGCCAAGAAGAGCCAAAAAATATGGGAGCATGGAACACTGTAAGAAACTACATAGACAGAACTTTAGAAATAGTAAATTTTGGTGATAAATCAGTTAAATATGTGGGTAGAAAAGCATCTTCTACTACTGCGACTGGAAATCTAAACAAACATCTTGCACAACAAAAAGAAATATTAGAAAAGATACTTAAAGATTAAATGGCAGAAAAAATTAAAGTACCTACATTAGGCGAGTCAGTTACAGAAGCAACTGTTTCCAAATGGCTTAAGTCAAAAGGGGACAAAGTATCAGCAGATGAACCGCTCGTTGAACTGGAAACAGATAAAGTGAATATAGAAGTACCTTCCCCTTCTAGCGGTGTTTTGGATAGTATAGCAGTGAAAGAGGGTGAAACAGTAAACGTGGGATCTTTATTGGGAACTGTAAATGGCATAATGGAAAATGCAGATAGTGCTCCAAAAGAAGTAAATAATTACAGCCCTCCAAAAAAAAATGAAGAAGTTGTGCCTAAAGTTTTTGAAGAGAAAAAAATTTCAAAAATAAAAAAAACAAAAAGTCAAAAAATTAAATCTCAAGAACCTGAACTTAAATTAGAAGATGATGAACCACTAATATTAGAACAAGTTCATGAGGAAAAAATAATCAAAAAAAGCATAGAAACAACCCAAGTTTCTCCTGCAGCAAGAAAAATGGCAAACGAAAGTAAGGTTGATTTAACTAATGTGGAAGGATCAGGAAAAAATGGTTTAATTTTGAAAGAAGACATTATGAGTTTGATGGGTTCTAAACCTGCTCCAGCTGAGAGAAAAATTAAACATGGCCCTGAAGAAAGAGTCAAGATGACTAGGCTCAGACTTACAATTGCAAAAAGATTAAAAGAAGCTCAAGAAAATGCAGCGATGCTTACAACCTTTAATGAAGTTGATATGAGCGAAATAATATCAATGAGAAATCAATATAAAGACGAGTTTCAAAATAATTATGGAGTGAAGCTTGGTTTCATGTCATTTTTTGTAAAAGCTTGTGTTATCGGATTAAAAAACTATCCATCGATAAATGCTGAAATTCAAGGAGATGAAATTGTTTATAAAAATTATTACAATATAAGCATTGCTGTTGGTACCGATAGAGGCTTGGTTGTACCTGTTCTAAGAGAAACAGATGAAATGTCTTTTGCAGATATAGAAAAAAATATTGGGAACCTTGGACAAAAGGCAAGAGATGGAAAAATTACTATCGAAGATTTGCAAGGAGGAACTTTTACAATCACGAATGGTGGAATTTATGGATCCATGTTATCAACACCAATTTTAAACCCTCCTCAATCAGCAGTCCTAGGTATGCATAACATTGTTCAAAGACCTGTTGTTGTAGATAGCAAAGTAGAACCAAGACCCGTGATGTATTTAGCCTTATCTTATGATCACCGAATAATTGACGGGAAAGAGGCAGTATCCTTTTTAAAAATTGTAAAAGAGTCGCTTGAACAACCTCAAAGACTTTTTCTTAACATTTAATCATGGAAGATAATTTTGATTTAGTTGTAATCGGCGGTGGACCAGGTGGTTACGTTTGCGCAATAAGAGCTGCACAGTTAGGTTTAAAAACAGCTTGTGTTGAATCTAGAGGAGCACTAGGTGGAACATGTCTTAATGTTGGTTGTATACCTTCAAAAAGTTTATTGAATTTATCTGAAAATTATCACAAAGCAAAAAAAAATTTTCATCAACAAGGAATAGAAATTTCTGACATTAAACTAAATATCGAAAAAATGATGTTAAATAAAAATAAATCAATTAATGCGCTAACAAAAGGTGTTGAATTTTTATTTAAGAAAAATAAAGTTACATATTTTAAGGGCAAAGGAGTTATCTTTTCAAAAAATAATGTAGTTATTTATGGAAGCAATAATAGCAGATCCAATATTAAGGTTAAGAATATTGTTATAGCGACCGGATCAGAGGTAGCTTCATTACCAGGTGTTGAAATTGATGAAAATAATATTGTATCTTCAACTGGAGCCTTATCTTTTAATAAAGTCCCAAAAAAATTAGCTGTAATTGGCGGCGGTTATATAGGGCTTGAAATGGGCTCGGTATGGTCAAGACTAGGCTCAGATGTAACAGTCGTAGAGTATTTAGATTTTATAACTCCTGGAATGGATAGAGAAGTTTCAAATGAATTTCAGAAAATATTAACTAAACAAGGCATAAAATTTAAAATGAGTTCAAAAGTTAATACTGTGAATAATAAAGAAAATTCTGTAACAATTAATTATACAGACATAAAAAATTCAAGAGAAGAAAAAATTGAAGTAGATAAAGTTTTAGTTGCAGTCGGCAGAAAACCTTACACAGAAGGACTAAATCTCTCGAAAGTTGGTGTTAAACTAGACAACAAAGATAGAATTGAAGTAAATAATAAACTTCAGACTTCTGTAGAAAATATTTATGCTATTGGAGATGTAATAAAAGGCCCAATGTTAGCTCACAAAGCAGAAGAGGAAGGAATAGCTGTAGCAGAAATTTTGGCTGGGCAAGCGGGGCATGTAAATTATGATGTTATTCCTGGAGTAGTTTATACAGCTCCTGAAGTTGCGACAGTTGGCAAAACAGAAGAACAATTAAAAAATGAAAATAAATCCTATAAAGTAGGTAAATTTCCATTTTTAGCAAATTCGAGAGCAAAAGTTAATAATGAGACAGATGGATTTGTGAAAATATTAGCAGATAGCAAGACAGACAAAGTTTTAGGAGTACATATTATTGGGCCACACTGTGGTGATATGATAGCCGAGATGGCTTTAGCCATGGAATTCGGAGCAAGTGCTGAAGATATAGCTAGAACTTGTCATGCACACCCTACACATACAGAAGCAATAAAAGAAGCAGCATTAGCTGTTGATAAACGTCCAATTCATTTTTAAATAAAAAAAATTCATCTACTATTAATTCATGAAAGCACAAGTTTTGTTGCCAAAAATATTTAATTTTTCGTTTACATATAATTCAAATGATCTTTCACTTAAAATAGGGGACATAGTAGAGGTTCCTTTTGGAAAAAATAAAGAAATAGGTGTTATTTGGAAACATAAGAACGAAGAGTTAAAGAATATTAAAATAAAAAATATAAATAAAAAAATTGAAAAGTATTCGATAAACAAAAGCTTAGTTGATTTCATTGATTGGTTTTCAACTTATAATATGGTTTCTCCAGGGTTAGTTTTAAAGATGGCTATAGGAAGTAAAGATAATTATACAAAAAAAATTGATTCTAGTTTTAATAAATATAAAAAAAAAACAAAACGATACAATCTTAATGATGAGCAAAAAAAAGCTCTTGAATACCTAAACTTAGTAAAAAATAAATTTGATGTATCGGTTCTTCAAGGCACAACAGGCTCAGGTAAAACACTAGTTTACTTTGAAAGAATAAAAAAAATTATTGATAAAAATCAGCAAGTTTTAGTTTTGTTACCAGAAATTTTTTTAACGAATGAATTTAAATCTAGGTTTGAAGATTTTTTTGGTTATGAACCTGCAATATGGCACTCAAAAATAACAGCAAGAAATAAGAGGATAATTTGGAAAGGAATAGTAAAAAATAAAATAAAATTATTAGTAGGAGCCCGGTCAGCTTTACTATTACCATTTAAAAAATTAGGGCTTATTGTTGTGGATGAAGAACACGATGTTTCTTACAAGCAAGATGAAAGAGTGATTTACAATGCTAGAGATATGGCTATTTCAAGAGCATCTTTTGAAAAAATTCCCATCCATTTAGTTACCTCTATCCCTTCAATAGAAACTTATAACAATATTCAAAATAGAAAATTTAGACATGTAAAGATAATTAAAAGATTTAATGACTACCCTCTACCTAAAACAAAAATAATAAATTTAAATCTTAACAAAGTTAAAGATAAATTTATTTCCGATGAAACTATTGCGCATGTAAATATTTTTTTAAAAAAAAAAGAACAAATATTGTTCTTTATTAATAGAAGAGGTTTTGCACCATATTTAATTTGTAAAAAATGCGGATATAAAAAGGTTTGTTCAAATTGTTCCATGTATTTAACTTTTCATAAAAAAAAAAATAAAGCTATTTGTCATCATTGTTCTGCAGAAAAAGAGATGTACAACAAATGCAAAGAAGAAGGCTATTGTAATTTTATAATGTTCGGACCTGGGGTAGAAAAAATATTTGATGAAGTACAAAAAATTTTTCCCAATAATAAAGTTGAAATATTTTCAAGTGATTATATGAAAAAACAACAACAAACAAAAGCTTTGTTTAACAAAATAAATAATAATGAAGTAGATATTTTAATTGGCACTCAAATGATATCTAAAGGTTTTAATTTTCCAAAACTAAATTGTGTTGTAGTTATTGATGCAGATTTTTCGGGAAGAGGATATGATTTAAGGACTACAGAAAAAAATATTCAATTATATCATCAACTAAGTGGAAGAGCTGGAAGATTCAGCTCAGACTCTTTGATAATCTATCAAACTTTAACTCCTGAAAATGCAATACTAAATGAACTAATAAAAAATAAATCCGAACAATTATTAAAGACAGAGTTGATCACAAGAAAAAAAAATAAATTGCCTCCATTTGTACGATTAATAGCAATTATAATTTCTTCCAATCAGCATAATTTGAGCATTAAGGGAGCAAGAGAAATTAAAATACAATTAGAAAAAATTAATAATATCGAAGTTCTTGGTCCTGTGGACTCACCTTTATTAAAAATTAAAAAAAAATTCAGGGCGCGTCTGCTTTTAAGGTTTAGAAGTGGAGTTATAGTCCAAAAAAAAATAACAAATCTTCTAAATTCCCTTAAAATATCGTCTAAAATTAAACTTACGGTTGATGTTGATCCAGTAAATTTTAGTTAATTATCTATTTGGTAACTTGATCAACATATACTCATATGATACGAAACGCTCATTATTTCAGTAATATTCATACTATATAAAAATGAGCACAAATAAATCTTTCTCAATAGAAACTTCAGAAAGGTATGCGCGTGCACTGTATGAAATTGGGAAAGAATCTAGTGAGTTAGTAAAAATTGAAGGAGATATAAAAAATTTCAAATCCCTTTTCGAAAACAATTTAGAAATAAAAAATTTTATTCAAAATCCTACCCATGTTATCGAAATTCAAAACAAAGCATTAAATATTTTATCTGAAAAATTAAACTTTACAAAAAATTTACATAATTTTTTTTTATTATTAATTAAAAAAAGAAGAATGTTTTTTGTAAAAAAAATTACGGACGCTTTCTTAAAATTATGCTCCAAAAACAGAGGTGAGATTAAAGCTTCATTAATTTCTTCTAAAGAACTATCATCAAATGAATTAGAAAATATTAGTTCAGAATTATCATCATCTATGGGATCAACAATAAAATTTGACTATAAAGTTGACCAAAGTTTAATTGGAGGACTTAAATTACAATTAGGTAGCTTTATGATTGATACTTCTATTAAAAATAAATTAAAAAAGTATAAACAAAGAATGTTAGAAAACTAAAATGTCAATTAATCCATCAGAAGTTACAAAATTACTAAAAGACCAAATTAAAAACTTTGGCGAAAAAGCTGAAGTTTCTGAAATAGGAAAAGTGTTATCTGTTGGTGATGGTATCGCCCGTGTCTACGGACTTGACAATGTTCAAGCAGGAGAAATGGTTGAGTTTGAAGATGGCTCTAAGGGAATGGCTTTAAATTTAGAAAGTGATAACGTAGGTGTTGTAATTTTTGGTGATGATAGAAAAATTAAAGAAGGTGACACAATAAAAAGAACAAATGCTATTGTTGATGTACCAGTAGGTAAAGAGCTTTTAGGTAGAGTTGTAGATGGATTAGGAAATCCAATTGATGGTAAATCCAGCCTTTCAGCTAAAAAACGAAAAAGAGTTGAAGTTAAAGCTCCAGGCATTATTCCTAGACAATCAGTTAGCGAACCAATGCAAACAGGTCTTAAATCAATAGATACTTTGATACCTGTTGGAAGAGGGCAAAGAGAATTAATTATTGGTGATAGGCAAACAGGTAAAACTGCTGTTGCGATTGATGCGATTATTAATCAAAAAAAAATTAACGAATCTTCGGATGAAAAGAAAAAATTGTATTGCGTGTATGTAGCCATAGGGCAAAAACGTTCTACAGTAGCACAAATAACAAAAACATTAGAAGAGGCTGGAGCTTTAAAATATACTACAATTGTTGCAGCTACAGCTTCTGACTCCGCTCCGTTACAATTTTTAGCTCCTTATACTGGGTGTACTATAGGAGAGTACTTCAGAGACAATGGTATGCATGCTTTAATAATATATGATGACTTATCCAAACAAGCAGTTGCTTACAGACAAATGTCATTATTACTTAGAAGACCTCCGGGAAGAGAAGCGTATCCAGGTGATGTTTTTTACTTACATAGCAGATTATTAGAGAGAGCAGCTAAATTAAGTGATGCCAATGGTGGTGGTTCGTTGACAGCGTTACCTATTATTGAAACTCAAGCAGGTGACGTTTCTGCATATATTCCTACAAATGTTATTTCAATCACAGACGGTCAAATTTTTTTAGAAACGGAATTATTTAACCAAGGTATCAGACCAGCTGTTAATGTTGGACTATCAGTATCTAGAGTAGGATCTGCGGCTCAAACTAAGGCCATGAAAAAAGTTGCCGGTTCAATTAAATTAGAATTGGCTCAATATAGAGAAATGGCAGCTTTTGCACAATTTGGATCAGATTTAGATGCATCAACGCAGCAGCTTCTAAATCGTGGAGCAAAATTAACCGAATTATTAAAACAAAATCAATACTCGCCAATGACAGTTTCAGAGCAAGTAATATCTGTGTTTACTGGTGTAAAGGGTTTTCTTGATGATGTGGAATTAACGAAAATTAAAAAGTTTGAAAATGATATTATAGAAAAAATTAAATCAGAAAAACCTGAAATTATTGACGCTATTCAATCTTCAGGAAAACTTGAAGAAAATACAGAAAAACTTTTAGTTCAAGCGATCGAAGAGTATAAGAAAGCAAATAAATAATGCCAAGTTTAGATGATTTAAAAAAAAGAATTAAGAGTGTAAAATCTACTCAAAAAATTACAAAAGCCATGAAAATGGTGGCAGCTGCGAAATTGAGAAAAGCACAAGAGAGCGCTGAAAAAGGAAGACCTTACAGTCAAAAAATGCAAAATATTATTCTTAATCTTACTAATTCAATCAATGATCCTCAAAATGCTCCTAAATTATTAGTAGGAAATGGAAATGACAAAACATATCTATGTCTAGTGTTAACAGCAGATAGAGGTTTATGTGGAGGTTTTAACTCAAATATATGTAAGTTAGCCAAAACAAACTTTAAGAAAATACTAAATGAAGGAAAAGATCTTAAGATAATTACAGTTGGATCAAAAGGTTTAGACCAAATCAAAAGAGAATATGGAAAATATGTTATAAAAAAATTTAGTTTTAAAGACAAAAAGAAAATTACATTTGTAGAAGCTAAAATTATTGGTAATGAAATTATAGATTTATTTAATAAAAATGAGTTTGATAAATGTATTTTATTTTATAATAATTTTAAAAATGTTATTACACAAATACCTCAAGCGCAACAGATCATACCAGCTGAAAAAAAATTAGCAGTAGAGGAAAATAAAAATTCAATATCATATGAATTTGAACCAGATGAAGATGAAATTTTAGAAGACCTGCTACCTAAAAATATTTCTACTCAGGTTTTTAAGGCTTTCTTAGAAAACGCAGCAAGTGAGCAAGGATCAAGAATGACAGCGATGGATAACGCTACAAGAAATGCAGGCGATTTGGTTGATAAACTTACAATAAACTACAACAGAAGCAGACAAGCTTCGATAACTAAAGAATTAATTGAAATTATATCTGGAGCAGAAAGTTTATAATGAGTAAAAATGGAAAAATAACACAAATTATTGGTGCGGTTGTAGATGTAAAATTTGAAAATGAATTACCAGAAATATATACAGCACTTGAAGTTAGCAATTCTGGAAATAAATTAATTTTAGAGGTAGCTCAACATTTGGGTGAGAACAGTGTTCGTACAATAGCAATGGATGCTACAGAGGGATTAAAAAGAGGAGATGAGGTAACAAATACAGGAAACCCAATTAGTGTTCCAGTAGGACCGGAAACTCTTGGAAGAATTATAAATGTAATCGGAGAACCAATTGATGAAAAAGGAGATGTAAAAACAAAAGAAAAATGGCCTATTCATAGAGCCGCACCAAAATTTACAGACCAAGCAACAGAAACAGAGCAATTAGTCACCGG
>Ga0233444_10002366_pt1 | contig 19955 bp, 16 predicted proteins | sample SI_124_October20_6_FD_182792 | JGI IMG/M metagenome (GOLD analysis project Ga0233444, IMG submission 182792) | Seawater microbial communities from Saanich Inlet, British Columbia, Canada - SI_124_October2016_10_MG | ecosystem: Environmental > Aquatic > Marine > Inlet | place: Canada: British... | reverse complement strand
AATCAAAAATCCCCAAAAAATTAAATCGAATTCTATATTCATGAATTAATATCGCTGAGCCCCATGCAAGGATAATGAAAAGATTGGGGAACCCAAACCCAATCCAGAAACTTTTCGAATTGTAAATATCTGTTGATGTGTCATCACCTGACACTCCACCCCAGGTAAAATCTTCATCACAATGCGGACAACTAAATTCACCAATAGCATCGTTATCTAATCCGATTTCCTCACCACAATGTGGACAAAGGATTTCGACCATGATAGTTCCAAAAACTGCTACGGAATAAGGGTTGAGCAGTTTCCAATGCAAAGGGGCCCCCTTCGTATAACCATCAATAACAACGGTACCCCTGCGAAACTTACTGTGAATTCTTTGATTTGGAATGTTCATGCAAAGTAATATGACAGTAATATGTTTAGCGAGCAATGTGAAAAATGAGTCTTTCTTGTTTTTATGGGGTAAACTTTCCTCTATCGTAAAAGATTGTACTAAGGAACTACAAATAGCAATTGATGAACCTGGAGACTTGTTTGTAAAGACTGGGAAAGGTAGACCATTTGCAAGAGTGAGAATCCAGAAAAAGCATGTTGGAGTATACCTATTGCCAATGTACTATCATCCCGAAGTGCTACCTCATAATCTATTGAAAAAGAAATCTGGTAGAGGTACTCTCAAATTCCAACTTGAAGATGAAGATATTAACGAAGACCTAAACCGTTTGATCGAAAATTGTTTGGCGTTTATCGAGCATTACTAAATCCAGATTTATTGGTAGTGGCTGTCAATAGATTCTAAAACCACAGCAAAGCGATTACTGTAACCAGATAGGGAGTCCATCAGGACTGTTCTCTAGCGACCAGGCTAACAACTCAACATCTACTTCTAGAGGATGAGTTTGTGGCCATGATGGCAGGCAAGAGACACTAGCCATACCTTCCATATCTGCATCCACATCCCCTCTCTCGACTTTGTCAACATCAATACTTGCTGCACCTAACTGGAAAGTTGAGGTATCATTAGAGAATGATATAGCATTACGATACCAACGCATACCCAGCCTGGTCGAACTGTAATTTCCGTTCCAGCCAGGTGGAGCGTTTAGATTGAGAAATAGTTCACCTGCAGCAAAAGCATTCCTAAGAGCTGTGACCGGGTCTGCATCCCATGAACGCAGAGAAGGCTCTGGCCAATTAGTAAGGTGAGGCTCGTTGATATCGAGATGTGGGCGATTTAGGTTTGCTGGATTATCTGGCAATACTGCTAATGCAGCCTCAATTAAGCCAACAGTTGCATCTACGGCTATTTCCATACCCTCTGGATCAAATGAGGACCAAGAGGTTGCTATCGCAGGGACTCCATACATTCCCGCTTCTCTTGCTGCAGCCATTGTACCACTGTGATACGCATCCTGACTCATGTTGGGGCCAAGATTAATTCCACTAACTATCAATTTGGGAATTACTCCAGGTAACAATTTCTTTAATCCACCATCTAATGCTGCGATTACACAGTCACAGGGTGTTCCACTAATCGCAAATTGATGAACATCATTGCGAGAATCGTCTCTTTTTACGACGGTTAAAGGCTTACCAAGTGTAATTTTCATGCTCACTGCTGAATTGTTTTCACTGGGAGCGAATACAACCAGTTTGTGGCCATCTTCATGTAGTCTATCTACAAGAATCTGTAGACTGCTAGCATCGATTCCATCATCATTAGTCAGAAGTATCCAAGACATTCTCTGCACCTCCCTTAATCACAAACAGAATACCCACAATCAAAATTGAACCTCCAATCCAAGTCCACTTACCAGGCACTCCTTCACTGAAGAAGAACCACCCGATGAAGGCTCCAATTATTGGCTCTAGGGTTACTGCAAATGATATCGTTAGCGGAGGTAGCCAACGTAAACATGCGTTTAGTCCTGTGTGTCCGACTATACCTGCCAAGAAGGCCAGAAGAATGAACCAAGAAAGAAGATCGGACTCTATCCAACCAATTGCTGATGTATCTTCTCCCATCATGAACGAAAATGGAATCAAGAGAATTGCACCGATGAGTGTAACAGGTACCGCATAAACGAAAACAGGCATCCATTCACGAAGTATCCTTCCTGCAACTATGTATCCAACAACTGTAATTGCGCCAGCGAAAGCAAGCATGTCACCCCACAAAGTGACATCACTATCATTACTAGCATCAAGCAGAGTGATACCTGCACCTAATAATCCAATCAATGCTCCAGTAGTTTCCAATTTGTGTGGTTTTCTAACCAAAATTGCAGTACCGATTACGATGATGATTGGATGGCTTGTAACAAATAGCAACGAATGGGCGAGAGAAGTGTGGTCAAGTGATGAAACCCATGTGCCAAAATGTGCGGCTAATGCAAGACCAGAACCTAGAACGATGAGAATAGTTCTCCTCTCAGTGAGTTTTTCTTTAGCAGAAGATTCCATCTCACGATATTGCCAAATTGCAAATGGTAGCAACATCAAAACTGTGATCTGCAGCCTCCAAGATGCACGCATCAAAGGGGGAATCGCATCAACATGTGATAGTATAGCCCCTGCTGAAGATACACCAAGAACTCCAGCAACTAACAAACCCCACACAAGTGGAGGTGTGCGAGACATTGGTTCACGCCTCGATTAGTTCTGCATCTTGCGTATCTGAGCCACCGATTACTCCAGCCCTCTTGAAGAGTGCATAGATCAGATATCCAATCAGGAAGTTGAGCATGACAAAGCTTCCAAGTCTCAAGAAGTGCCATGTTAGGCTTGAGCCAAAGGCTGGTGACCATAGTGAGTCGATGAACGAAAGAATACTGCTTTCTGTACCAAAGAATGCTTCACCGGTTAACAGACCTGCAGCTACCATGAAAGTCCCAAGAAGAATTAGCGCCCTCTGCTTCTCTGCAACTACTGTACCTTCCTGTTCCTTAATTGCATCAATACGAGGCTTGAGTTGCTTGTCTTCCCATCTGTCACGAGCCATACCACCAATCAACATTGGAAGTGTGTGAGGTACATCCAGATACATACCCAGTCCGAATGAGGTACCCATTCCAGTAGCCCATTCAACGAATACACCGAGCATAAATCCAAGCAATAGTAACATCAAGTCTCCTTGACCTTCTGCGAATATGACAGAGAATGTTGCGAATGCGTTTGCTTGAGGTGCGATCAGGTCGATTCTTCCTTCTGCTAATTCATTAGCCAAGAAAATTGCAACTCCAGCACCGATTACTGCTCCAGGGACAACACCCATGATGTTACCCTTCGAGATATGATATGGACGGTTTCCAATGTACAAGCTGTTCTTGTAATCACCAATAACTGTTCCAGACATTGATATCGCTGAGCCGAAAACTGTTGTTCCGACAAGACCCAAAAGAACTGCCTCCTGAGTGCTGAGGCCAAGTGCATCATTGAAATTCAAGAATACACCAAATAGCATCAGTAGAACAATGAAAGAAGTTCCAGAAACCGGCTCAATACCTGTTTCCCCCATTACTCTAACAGCAATAGCCCCTAGAAGGAATGTAGTCATCAATAGAATAAGAGAGAACACAATACTAGCCATGATTGGGAAATCACCAAGCATGAAGATGATAATCATCGAACCGAATGTTAGTAACATGAAGATAGGAATGTGGGCAAGAGGCCACTCATACCATCCCTTTCCTTCCATGTACTCCTTTCCACTATCTCCCTTGAACGCCTTACCAATGTCTACGAAAATGTTAGCAAATGTTTTCCACATCTTCAGAAGACCGAATATTCCACCACCAACAATTGCACCGATTGCGATGAAACGCACAGCCTTTGAGAAAGCATACATTTGAACTGCACCAGTAGACATTGGGTATTCAGTCGGGTTCATTGCATGAAGTGCAGCAGGAAGGTCTTGAAGCGGGATACTTGCACCAAGTTGACCTTCGTATACTGGTACGTTGAAAGCGACTGCAAGAGGAACTAGGAAGAACCATCCAACAATAGTTCCAAGATTAACCAAGAAAGCAACACGTGTCTTCATGAACCACCCAATTGCGAACATGGATGGGGTTAGAGCAACTCCAACATATGTGTACATGAAAGGATTGTACCATTGATCCGCATTATAGTGAGCAGGCCCACCTGCAACACCGTCGAAAACTTCACCAGGCTGGTGGATTTTGGCCTTCGAATAGAATGATGCAACGCCAAAACCATCTCCAGAGGCTAAGCCTGCTAGATAGTCAGTAAGAGCAATTGTCTTACCCTTCATGTAAATAAGCGGATATTCGACAATAAACAATGCTAGCATTGTGATACTAGTCCATACTCCAATAGTTTTCAGCGACTCTCTAGCGTGCTCAACCGCACCGGTACTGACATCACTAGCAATATCCAGCATCTTCAGAGTAGCTTCGAAACCAGGAAGTGGAAGAGGATCTTCAACCAGCCAAACCCTTCTGAAGATAATGAAATACATCACTCCCAAGAACCCAGCAAACATCGAAGCGACTATTCCAACGAATGCTAATCTGATAGTTTCTCCAGCACCTAATACAATTAGGGGGCCATCAGATAACCAATATTGTTTATCTGCTGCTAACAGGAAAATCGCAGGGAATGTGAAAATGAATCCCGTCGATGCGTGGGTTGCACCAGTAGTTGCTGAAGTTGCGATGTTAACTTCTGAAGGAGACCACTTGAGGGCCATACCTAGTACGTATGCAATATACCATGCTGCAGAAATTGCGAGACCAAGTTTCAGGCCAATATATGCAGTAACTCCAGAGAAAACTGCTCCAATTGCAATTCCGAGCAATACCTTTCGTGTATCCCAGTGAGAAACTTCGAATGCTTCTTCGAGGTTCTTTTCCTCGAGATACTGTTCAAGAACTCCCGTGTTGAGATTGTTATACATCTCATCATCGAGCCAAGTCAAGGTGCCTTTTTCGATTGCCTTGAGGCCTTCCGGAGTGACCGGTTGGCGGTAAGCAGACTTCTTGACACCCATATTTTCACCAGATTAAGGGAAAGATATCAATGGTCACGAATGATCTTGAAAAGACCAAGGGCTTCCATCCACATGATTTCAATTCCACCTTCGATGTCTAGTCCCTCTTCGAGAGGTAGAATCATCATTGAGTGGTCACGCATGTTCATGGCGTGAACTTCGGCACCATCGATGTGGGTAACCATAGCGGTACCTTTCTCGATTAGTGGCACGTTGATTGAATCTGTAACGCTTCCGACGTGAGAGATTTTCTGACCAGTAAAGATGTCAACCAGTTCCATTCTAGCCTTAGCAGAACCGTGTTTACCTGGTTTCGACTTTGATATCGAATTAATTTTGTAAGCTTTGTCATCAACACAACAGTATCGACCGACCTTCAATGTCCTAATTTCCACACGGGTTGTACCTGGCACTTGGCTCCCTCATCCTTAGGCTATGGTTCGGGCTTATGACCGTTGCCATTGAATCGTTCGCCACTCATAAATTGCGGACATCTAAACGGTCACCATTTCTACCCATTTTTCCTAAGCAAAAAGGTAACAATTTTTCAGCAACATCATTAGGATTTGTCAAGTCACCATTCTCATAGTATCCTATGAAACTCTCCAATGACGGGAATGAACCTACATCCGCCCCACGGATATCTTCTTGCATCCCTGTATCAACAATGCCCGGAGCAATAGATAATGAAGAAATATTTCTTTCATCCCCTTCTTCTGCCATACACATCGACCACATATCAAGCCCTGCCTTTGAAACACAATAAGCACTCCAACCATGTATCGATCTTTTTGCAGCACCACTGGAAATTGTGGTAATTCTAGTATGAGTAGAACCACCTATTGATTGACTTAGACGGTTTGTCAAATCCTGGACACCTATTAGATTCACATTGATTGACCTAGCCCAATTACTAATTTCTGCGTCCAACATATTTTCTATAGGATGGATAGTTCCAGCGTTGTGAACGATTCCAGATAGGTGATTGAAAGAACTTGAGATATGATTAGTAGCCTTAACAATGTCAGTGGTTAAACCCAAATCACAGGCTATTGCAATTGAGTCTGATTGAAGATTCAGCAACTCTATTCTAACTGATTCTAATTCATCACTTTGCCTTGCTAAAGCTATTACTGGTTTGCCACTACTAGCAATACTTAGCGCTATTGACCTACCAATTCCTTTTGATGCACCAGTTACCAAATAGGCTCCTTCCATGTTTTAGAAACAAGGGGTTTGGCCTTTGATGCTTCTTATTGATCCCAAACACGATATCCTTCTGAGTCAGAATACCAATGACGTCCATCTTCGTCCTTGTACCAATTGACTCCATTTTCATCAGAAGGTAACCATTCACCAGGAGGTAATTCCTCCCAAGTTGCTACAAAATCAACTAAACTTTCTACCACTGGATCTGAATCTTCAAGTTCTTTGAGAACAACTTCTTCCGTAGATTCTTTTCTATCAACTGGCCTTCTTTTTGGAGTTGGCTTCTTTTTGATTAGTACTGCAATTGCACCGAACAGAATCAGGACAATACCTGCAGCAGCTATTCCAAGAATTAACATTATGTTGGAGTCATCTTCTTCTTCAGAACTAACGTCATCTGAGGTGTCATCATTAGTTTCAAGTGAAGACAGACAGCCTTGAGTTTCAGAATAAAGGAATGCCGAGTAGACGTCGGGGCACCTATCTGGCTGTGTAGCTCCGACTAAGAATTGGCCATGCGTACGAGTATCATTCCATTCGGGGTTATCCCAATTGTCACCAAAACCATCCCCATCAGAATCATTCCATTGAGTTGAATCACCGTCATTGAAATCTGTTTCGTATGACCATCCATCGCCATCCAAATCTACGCACCCGGTTTTATCGTATACAGAATATCCTTTGCTTGTTGGGCAGTCATCTCCGCCTTCAACACCTGAATTATCACCAAAGCCATCCCCATCTGTATCTGACCATTGGTCAGGGTCGTTATCATCCCAATCTAAGTCTGATGTTACAGAATCTCCATCTGCATCAACTTCAGAAGGAGCACAACCCACAATCGGATTTGGAATAGTACCTTGAGAATCCAGGAATAATGTAGTGTTTACTAAAGTGGATTTACTGATTGGAGTGTTAGGACATTGGTCCACATCATCGGAAAATGTATCATAATCACCATCACGCTCAGATGGTCCACAACCCTTTGCATCAACCATTGCGATTTCTTCTTGGGGGGTTTCTGTACACCAATCATAATCACCGATTGATGCTGAATCACCTACACCATCTCCATCTTCATCACGATGTTGTTCAGGATTCGAAGGGAGATCATCAATCGTATCAGCCCATCCATCCGAGTCACTATCGATGCATCCAAACAAACCATCTTCATGTGAAGTACCACTTACATCTATGCAGTCATCTCCTTCTAGACCAGTGTTGTTATCTCCAAAACCATCTCCATCAGTGTCTAACCACTGGGTATTTTCGTATGGGAAGACATCTGTATTGTCACCAAATCCATCGCCATCTGTATCTGCCCACTCAGTAGAATCATCTGGGAATTGGTCGCCCGCATCTGACCAACCATCTCCGTCAAGGTCTTCACAACCAACAAGATCATTGGTAGAGTTTCCAAATACATCGACACAATCATCTGTGTTATCACCGAATCCGTCCATGTCAGTGTCATTCCATTCACTAGAATCACTTGGATGTGAATCTTCTACATCTGGCCATCCGTCGCCGTCACTATCTGGACATCCTGTTAGAACAATTGTAGAAGTTCCAGCCACATCATCACAATCATCCAGATCATTAGTGTAACCATCATCATCATCGTCCAGCTGGTTTTCAGCACAGCCATTTAGATCGGTATCAAGTCCAAGTTCAGTTTCTGGGCAGTTATCCCCGCCATCCCAGACACCATCTTGGTCTGCGTCAGGAAGTAAGTATGACATATCGACACCAAGTTTAGCCCACGAATTGTACAGTGCCCAAGGGCTGAGACCAACAAATCCCATCTGTTCCCATTTGAGTTGACCAATATCTCCGAGCAAGAATTTCATGAAATTGATATTTCCTGCGAGGTGACTGGTTGCGACAAATGCTCGCATATCTGTTTGAAGTGGCCAATCTCCGGATCTCGATGCGTTTACCGAGGCATTTACCGCAACACCTCCGTCTGCTATTGCATCAACTGCGCCGTGAGTGAAATTATCAACTAGGGGCACAATATACACGCCATTCCCATTATTCAATGTGAAAACCAATTCGGTGAATCCAATAGAACCTTCACCACCAGAAGCAGCTACACCTTGTGTAACATCGGAACGGAATTCACCAGCAATAGCCCTGTAACGTGAAGCTGTTGAAGCGTAGATTGAATCGGTAGTAGCACAATTACTACACAGAACTGTTTCTTCAAGGATAGTGGTGTCTGTTTTGTTTTCCCAGCGATGCGAAAGAACAATTTCAGTATCAGGACATGATGAATCTAAATCAATCCATTCTGGTATCCCATTGCCGTTATCATTTGGAACAACCGAAGACCAAACTAATCCTGGCATTTCAGCATCAGTAGTTAGAGTGTTCTTGTTTTGACTCGAAGATATCCATCGGACTTGAGCCATTGTTAGGCCACCAAGTAATTGTACACATGTTTCAGTATTGCCACCTGATTTGACCATCAGAGCGCCTGCACTACGACCATAAGGTATTTCGAGAATTTCTTCGTTAGTGTATTTACAATGCCACAAACCGTTTGTAGAATAATTTGAATCCTTAGTAGCATATTGCTGAGAAACACCGTTGCTGTTTGAACCAATGTAATGCTTCGAGTCACACAAATCGATTGTAGTTGTTACTCTATCCCTGTCCCATGTGCGTACCGATTCCTCGAGAGTAGGATATGATGAACGCCATGAACTTTCCATCAATGCAGTGTTATGCTCACCATGAACTCTAATGTATGAATCAGGAGACATCTGGATTGAGACATATCCTCTTCTCCATCCAACAGCCAACTTATCTCCATCTGCATCGAATTCGACTGAATAAACACCTCTGTTGTTGTTACTTGAGCCGAATCCTTCCATTTCACCAATAGATGTCCAGCTATCAGTACGATATGCATACATCGATGCTTGGCTACCTCTTGCCGCTACTAGAGTACCACCATCAGGTGAAAAATCGAGCGAATAAACATCTGAACTTGCATCGATCGAGATGACAATCGTTTGATTCAACAAATCTGTGATTTTGATTGTGTTGTCATCGGACCCAGTTGCCATGTATCTACCGTCAGGGCTAACTACCAATGTGCGAATGTATTGAGTATGGTTACTCATGTTAAGAGCCAATGTCCCGTTATTCGACCAGTATCCCCTCACACTACTTCCAGTTGAAAACAAAATCAATCGGTCGTCTGGAGTTGTATCAACTCCACTAATGCGGTCGGGAAGTGAGGTGATATTCCTCTCCAATGTCCAGTTACTTGCATGGAACCATTTGACAATATTATCATTGCCTCCAGCGATAATTTTGCTACCATCATTTGTCCACGCAATTTCATAGACTCCGGAATTTGAAGAATTATTCCATAAGTCTGCCACTAGACCACCAGTCGTGGCATTAACTACGACACAGCCCCCATTGGCACTTACTACAGCAACGTGTTGTCCATCTGGAGACACAGCCAAGTCATAGATATCACCAGGCATAGTATACATCATTGCCAGATGATTCCCCATAGAATCGAAAGAGTTCAGTTCATCCGACCTGCCTCCTGCATAGAATATACTGTTGTTAGTAGCCCAACCAACTGCGTATACTTGACTACTAATCGCATTAGTGTCAGTATTTTCTCTGATTGATTCGCCCCAATCATGTATGACTGTTTGTTCAAAATCTGCTAATCCGTCACCATTTGAATCCGGACAACCTAGGCCTGCTGTTGAGTTGGCTGTACCTGCTGCAAATGGGCAGATGTCTATTGAATCATCAACACCATCTCCATCTCCATCTACTGCAGAGATGATTGGTAAAAAAATCACGCACAGCATCAATCCAGACAAGAAAAGTGCCTTCCGCATGTTATAGGCTGTGCGCTTCTAAACTAAACACTTGGGCATGAGTGCACAATATATGTTCAAGAATAGTCGTAAAACCCTTGTCCGGATTTCCTACCAAGTTTCCCAGATTCAACCATTTCAACTAGAAGAGGTGCAGGAGCATACTTGTCATCGGCTAACCCTTCATGTAGAACATTCATGATGTGTAGAACTGTATCGTTACCGATTAAATCAGATAGTGCCAATGGGCCGATTGGGTGGTTCATTCCCAACTTCATTATCCCGTCAATTGCTTCTGGTTCAGCAACGCCTTCTTGGAGTGTTAGAATCGCTTCGTTAATCATTGGACATAGAATACGATTTGAGACGAAACCTGGTGAGTCATTACACATTAGTGGAATTTTCCCCATCCTTTCAGCCGCCTCTAATACAGTAGCAGTCACATCTTCTGAGGTATCCTTACCGTTGATAACTTCAACCAACTTCATGATAGGAACTGGATTCATGAAATGCATACCAATCACTTTGTCAGGCCTACTGGTTGAATCTGCAATGGTGCTTATTGAAATCGAAGATGTGTTAGAAGCAAGAATACATTCTGGCTTGCAAATCTCGTCTAGTTCAGAAAAGATTGAAATCTTCAGATCTAGTATTTCTGGTACCGCCTCAACAACCAGGTCAACATCACTGCATGCTGATCTATCAATTGAGGTAGAGATTCTTGCACGAGCTGAATCTGCATCTTCCTGTGTCATTCTTTCTTTGGACACAAGTTTGGCAAGTGACTTCTCGATTGTTGCAATACCATTGTCAACAAAGTCTTGCTTTATGTCTATCATAATAACTTCAATTCCTGCACAAGCAGCAACCTGAGTGATTCCATTTCCCATTTGACCTGCGCCAAGAACTGCCATCTTTGAGATGCCCATGACAACCCGAATAGTTCCCCATTCATCATAATTGGCTTCCTTTCGTGAAATGTAATCAGATGTTTCTAATGTGAAGTCCACCTACCCGATACATGCGTGAATGGTTGCACCTCAAGCATGTACTACGTACGGGATGGGTAAGAGCGGGCGTTGAATCGCCAGAGAGTGTAGCAGCCCATTCATGGGGCATGTCAATTCTAGCAATGCACTTGTGCCCTGAAGAATTAGACCGCATGCGTGTATTGGAAATGTGCTTGGTTCACGATTTACCTGAAGTAGAGGTTGGAGACCTTACTCCACACGACGATACTAGTAACAAGAGTCGGGATGAAAACGAAGCCATGAAAAAGTTGGCTCCGCAGTGGTTGGCGCTGTTCGAAGAGTATGAAGCACAAGATACTCCAGAAGCCAAGTTTGTGAAGCATCTTGACAAGTTAGACATGGCCTTAATGGCACGAATATACGAAGAATCACAAGGACTAGATTTGTCTGAATTTATCGCCTCGGCTCGCGAGGTTATAGGCGAAACGCACTTGAAGTGAATTGGCTACGGCCCGACTACCACAGTCCTGTAGTGTAGTGGTCCATCATCTCGGGTTTTGGTCCCGGGGACGTCGGTTCGATTCCGACCAGGACTATCCCTTACCTCTGTAAATTGTATAAACTGTGCACCAAAATAGTCAAAAGAGTAACTACCTACGAAAGCAGGTATGTCCAACGTGTCTCGTGCAATTGCAATAAGCATAATTCTGTTAGCCGTTTCTGGCTTGAACCTTGCAGATGCAAACTCGTCTGGAAAAACAGGTGCTGCGACTGGCTCTGGTTGTTTTTGTCACAACACTGATGCTATGATAATGCCGACTATGAACGGGAACCCATCATCTTACACCCCTGGTGCGACATATTCTCTCTCTTGGTCGGGAAGTGGTTTACCTGCTAGTGGTCAAGGTGGTTTCAACCTAGTCGCATCTGCAGGATCTTGGTCTAACCTTGGTGGATTGGTAAAGCAAGTTAGTGGTGAATTGACACACAGCTCGGACGGTCAGCGTTCATGGACTGCCGATTGGACTGCACCTGCAGTTGGAACTGGAGACGTGACATTTGATCTAGCGGTTCTGTATGCAAACGGAAATAATCAGAACACCAACGATAACTGGGGAACCAATTCTTGGACTTCAACAGAAGGAGCAGCACCACCATCTAACACACCACCTGTGGCATCAAATGTTATGATAAATCCTGACGGAGATGTTGAGGTTGACCAATCACTCACACTTTCATACACCTATTCTGATGACGATGGAGATTCTGAAGGAACTACACAAATCCGATGGTTCGTAAACAATGTCATTAGGTCCTCATTCAATGATGCGACAACCATACCTGCATCTTCAACATCTGTTGGTGAAACATGGACTGTGAAAGTAACTCCTCATGATGGAAATGAGTTTGGCAGCACCGTTGAAGGAGTTGATTCTGCAGACATCATCGACATCGATAGTGATGGCGATGGTACTCTCGATGGCAATGATGCGTTCCCTAACGATGCAAGCGAAGATACCGATTCAGATGGGGATGGCGTAGGTGATAATGCGGATGCATTCCCTAATGATGCTAGCGAAGCCCTAGACACCGACATGGATGGAGTTGGTGACAATGCTGATGCATTCCCTAACGATGCAAGTGAAACCCTAGATTCTGACATGGATGGTGTTGGAGACAATGCTGATGCATTCCCTAGCGACCCCAGTGAAACAATTGATTCAGATATGGACGGAGTAGGCGACAATGGAGATGCATTCCCTAACGATCCTAACGAAGACACCGATTCAGACATGGACGGAGTTGGAAATAATGCTGACGCATTCCCTAACAATCCTAACGAAGACACCGATTCAGACATGGACGGTGTTGGTGACAATGGTGATGCGTTCCCTAACGATTCTAGCGAAGATACTGATTCTGACATGGATGGAGTTGGAGATAATGGGGATGTATTCCCTAACGATGCTAGCGAAGATACTGATTCTGACATGGACGGAGTTGGAGATAATGGAGATGTATTTCCTAATGATGCTAGTGAATCGATGGACTCCGACATGGATGGTGTTGGAGATAATGCCGATGCATTCCCAACAGATGCTAATGAAACTGTAGATTCCGATATGGACGGAGTTGGCAACAATTCTGATGCATTCCCTAATGATGCTAATGAAACAATGGATTCGGATAATGACGGCGTTGGCGACAATTCGGATGCCTTCCCTAATGACGCAGCAGAAACGATTGATAGCGATGGTGACAATGTAGGAGACAATTCAGATGTATTCCCATTCGATTCCAATGAAACCTTGGATTCTGATTCAGATGGCGTTGGCGACAATGCTGATGCTTTCCCTAATGACGGCACTGAAACATTGGATACCGATGGAGATGGAGTTGGAGACAATGCACAACTAGCTGCAGAATTAGCCGCAGCAGAAGAAGATGATGATGACGGCAATATGATGCTAATTATTGGAATTGTAGTGGTCGTTATTGCAATTGCTGCAGGTGGGATTATGTTCATGAGAAAGGGTGATGGAAATGTTTTATCAGAGGCACCAAAGGTTTTCTCAGAGCAATTAATGCCAGGACAATTCCAACCATTCCAACCTACTCAAGTTCAACCACAGGCTGTATCAACACCTCAGCCAATAGCCGCAGCGATTGTGGCTGAACCATCTGTGGTTCAACAGTGGACTGATGAAAATGGAAACACATGGAGAACCATGGACAATGGTACTACACTGTGGTGGAACGGAACTGATTGGCAACAGGCGTGATATCACATACTCGTCAACGACGATGTCCACCTTGACGACGATTGTTACCCGAGTCGTTGTTACTTCGCCCTCTACTATTGCGATTATTACGTGACCCATTGGAACCTGAACCTTCACCCGGTTTCCTCCGGGTTTGTCCCCTATTGTTATTGTTAGGTTTGCTATCTCTTGGCTTCCTACTTTGTCCACGATTGTTATTGCTGGAATTACTTCCTCGCTTCCCTTTGTAACCGTGTTGTCTAGGCCTGTCTTCGTTAGATTTCTTATTCTGTGAAGACTTCTTATTTTTCATTTCACCAGCCTTTTGGCCAGGCTTTGGAATGGCGCCCTCAAAGTGGAACGGGTTTTGAGTTTCCACTGGTATTTCCATACCGATCAGGTTTTGGATTCCAACGAGATATCCACTTTCACTATCATCACAGAAAGCATATGCAACTCCACTACGGCCAGCTCTTGCTGTCCTTCCAATACGATGGACATAACTTTCTGGGATATTCGGAAGGTCATAGTTGAAAACGTGAGTAATTCCTTCGACATCTATCCCTCTACTAGCGATATCTGTTGCCACAAGAATTGGAATTGAACCATTTTTGAATCCTGCAAGAGCCTTAGTTCTAGCACCTTGACTCTTATTTCCATGAATCGCTGCTGCAGAAATATGACTTTGATCTAATTGCTTGACCAAACGGTTAGCACCATGCTTTGTGCGAGTAAATACAATTCCACACTTCACTTTCTGTTCCTTTATCAGTTTGACAATTAAACGGCGTTTGTCGGCTTTTCTTACAAACATTATTTTCTGTTGAATACGGTCTACTGTCATCTCTTTTGGACTTACATCTACCATCACAGCGTCGTTCAAAAACGATCCCGCTAGCGTAGCGATTGATTTTGGCATAGTAGCACTGAATAACAGGTTTTGTCGGCGATTGGGCAACAATCTCAGAACCTTTTTGATATCGTTAATGAATCCCATATCTAGCATTCTATCTGCCTCATCCAGAACGAAGAATTTGATTTTTGATAAGTCGACGTGGCCTTGTCCCACCAAATCCAGTAACCGACCTGGAGTTGCTACTAGAACATCTAAACCTCTCTGTAGTGCTCGAACTTGTGGGTTTTGATTGACTCCACCAAATATCACTCGGTGTCTAACATCCATGTGCTCACTGTATGCGCCTAATCTTTCATCAATTTGTGCAGCCAGTTCTCTGGTAGGAGATAGAATGAGAGCACGTATGTGTCTCTTTCCTCTTGGCTGATCACGATCCATTATCTGCAGCACAGGAAGTGTGAATGCTGCAGTTTTACCAGTACCTGTTTGTGCAACTCCAAGTACGTCCCTGCCTGCTAGTAATGGAGGTATAGATTGCTCCTGAACAGGAGTAGGGGATTCATATCCTTCAGACTCTACAGCCCTGAGTAACGTGTCGGTTAGACCAAGTGATTGAAAGGTAACCATGTTGCCAACTTCTATCAGTCTGAAACCTAAATTTCACACCTGAATAAAAATCACCGCGATTCTCTTCACCTAAATAGTCGAGTGAGGAAATGTACTTGAAATGTACAAACTAACTAGTCTGCAGGCTAGCGGAGGGCAAAATACCTAGTCGTTGATTACTTCTGGAGTCTTGGCTAGGTCCCTAGTAATGTTCTTCTGGTGAGATTCAATTGTGCCTCCACCTATTTCGAGAAGTTTTGAATCCCTCCACAAACGCTCGACAACATACTCAGCGACATATCCGTATCCACCCATTACTTGCATAGCAGCATCTGCAATCTCTTTTGCAGCAGTAGTTGCAAATAATTTCACTCCATCAGAATCTAGTCTTTGACCAGCATTACCCAGACCCATATTATTTGCAGTGTCGTAGATGTACGAACGCATTGCACGATACTTGGCCCAAGATTCACCAATGTATCTCTGCATTTGTCCGAAATCACGTATTCTGCTACCAAAAGCTTCTCGCTCTGTTGCATACTTGTTCATCTCATGCAGGGAACGACGAGCGATACCGAGAGACATACCGGCAAGGGTCAGACGCTCAATCTCCAAATTGCCCATCATATGAATCAGTGAATCACCGACACCACCAACTAAATTGGCAGCTGGAACAATGCAGTCTTCGAACACTAGTTCTGCAGTGTTTGAAGCACGCATACCAGTTTTATCGATAATTTTCTGACCAACACTGTACCCTGGCATTCCATTCTCGACTAAGAAAGTAGAAAGCTCTGCTCGACCCTTGGAATTAATTCCAGTTCTTGCATAAACCCATACAACATCGGCAGGAGTTCCTTCATCATCCAAGCACCCGTTGGTAATCCACATCTTTCTACCGTTGAGAACCCATGAACCATCATCACGCTGTTCTGCAGTTGTGGATAAACCGAAAACATCAGTTCCAGCATCTGGCTCACTCATTGCCATAGCGCCAATCCATTCACCAGAACACACCTTAGGAAGTATACGGGAGCGTTGTTCAACTGTACCATTGAATTCGAGATTGTTTACGAATAACATTGAATGAGCGAGATAAGCAAGTGCAAATCCTGGATCGCTTGCTGCTAATTCTTCATGAACAATTACTGTGGCAATTGCATCTAGTCCAGAACCTCCAAATTCTTCACTTGCAGTTATGCCAAGTAGGCCCAACTCTCCAAGTGACCTAAGTAAGTCCAGATTAAACCTTTCATCACGATCAAATTCGAGCGCCTGTGGCTCGACGTGCTCATTTACGAAATCGCGAATCATCTCACGCAGCATTTGGTGCTCTTCGCTAGGATTTGCTATGTCCATGATTCATCCCTGATATGTCCGGGGATGGATTCGCTTTTTTGTGTTCGGATTCATCGAGCAATCTTTCTTGCTCGCTTTCTTGGTTGGTTTTCGCTTCCAACCGACGGTCTGGAACTTGCTCTTCTAACCGCACGGCGTCTCTTTACCTTGCGTTCTGTTCGAGCAACTTTCCTTGCCCGCTTGCCAACGTGCTTCAGATGACCAGACTTTACTTGAGGGACTGCTGGCAAACTATTGTCGATTCCGGCTCTTGCAAGGACATCTTCTGCTATTCCTTTAGCAGAAACAGTTGTAGCCTCTTCCACAATTCTGGATGCCATATGTCGCAATGTGTCACCATTGTGTACTATTGGTTGATTAGTAACATCGATCATTACATGCTGCTGAATATCCAATTGTTCTTCCATCAATGAAACAAGGAAATTCCTTGTTAAGTCAACTTGCTCACGCTCTACCATATGCATCCCATCCAGTTATCAGGGACTCTGGCGCAGTTATGAAGTTTCGGAGCAGTATTGACCGCCATGTGCCGGTTTACGAAATAGAATCAACTGTCCAATAATGAACTATGGGGCCGTGACCGGGACTTGAACCCGGGCTGGCAGGACCACAACCTACCGTGCTAACCGCTACACCATCACAGCCATCGGTTATTTTCGTCCACCGGAAGGCCGTATATATCTCATTCCGTTCATCATCATGACTCGTTACACCGTTCGATTCAAGTTCCATTGCGTCTGAGGGCTAACTATGCGCCGTTATGCAGTCCTAATTCTGATTATGCTAATCATGCCTGTGACTTTAGCAGAAGCACGGAGCGTACACTCAACTTCGGAAGTAGATATGTTCCCTCAAGGAACAATGCAAATATCCAATGATTGGGATTTTACTAGACACTTGGCATTCACTGAAGAAGATAGAGCAGACGATGCAAATTATGTCGCAGGAATGATAGCTGACAATCACATGACATTAGGAATAAATTTGCCAGAACACCTGGACAACCAGATGATCTGGTCTAGTTCAACACCAACTGACTCAAACGCATCAATTGGAACACCTGATGGAGCATACAGTTGGTCAACCGGGCCAGACATCACACTATCAGGCTTCGATGTTTCAGCATATGGCGAAAATACGATCGAAAGTGTCGAACTAGTAGTCTACTTCAATGTACCAGACCCGCTTACTCAAGACAAAGCAAGATTTTCCGTTGTCAACAATGGTATCCACGACTTGGTGAAAACTTGGAGCAATACCCAAGGCGGCCTGTACTACATGAATAACGGATGGTCGATAGAAATATTCGACGATAATAATTGGACCTGGGACGAATTATCTAACATAGATATTAACTTGGATTATGTATCTAATGGAGGGACTGATGATTCACAATTACAAGTTGACGCTGTTGGCCTTAAAATCACAATGCGCACGCCATGGTACGGTGCTGAAAGAGTTACGGCCAAATCTATAACCCAGTTCACTGAATGGCCAATTATTGATTTGGACATCACATCAGGCGAATTATCATCAGTATCAACTGCACCATGCGGACTAAGTTCTGATGGAGGTACTTGGACAACTGATTCGATAGCAAAACCTGCTGGACAAACATGGGGTAGAATTCATTTTGACCATGACGATTCAAACGGAAGTGTAGGAATCGAATACGTCAACAATCAAGGTGCATGGGTCAGTATTGATGAAGGACTAATCCCTACCGTTTCCTCAGATTTGCAATTAAGGTTCACAATTACCGATACATGTTTGAATCGAGCTTGGGTTGACATCAACGACCCACACGTTAGAATCACAGGCAGTATTGCAGGCGATAGCGATGCAATGTCAGAGAATTTCACCAGGTGGACGATAGTAGTAAACGGAGAAACCGTAGCCAACAACGGCGGAACAGACATTGGCACATTCGACATGCAGATACCAATAGGCCATACCATGGTTTCAACTGATACAGAATTAGATATTGTCATCAAGGCTTGGTATAACTGGGACAATGAAGGAGCGCCAGCATCACTTAACTTATTGATTCACGAGATAGAGGTTACAGGTGCCTACTCGATTGAATATGATGAAGACCCAGTTTGTGGATTGATTGGCTCGCATGACCTCCAAGAAGATGGAGGAGGATTAATTCTTCACTTTTGTCAAGATGTAGTGATGATCGAACTGATGTAAACAACTTAGTTGTTCAATTTGAAAACTCCAATCCAGATGTTGTAGAAGTCGATCTGACTGAAGGTCAAGTTCGCATTAAATTAGTTCCAGAAGCATCAGGAGTTGCACTAATCACTACTACTATCACTGATTCAGCAGGGAACTATTGGAGAGAAATATCTACAATCACAGTGGCAAATGTGGATGATGAACCAACCCTAGATGAATTCCCAGCAGTTGTTCCTGTCGAGCACGGCTATGTGCATGAAGTACCATTTGCATTATCGGATTCGGATTCATTCATTCAGGACCTAACTGTTACTACTAATCGCTCTTGGGCGACAGTAGACATGGATGAAAGGGTCATAATTGTCGATGCACCATCTCCTGGATTTACTTCGGTACTAGTCACGGCGTGTGATGAAACTAGTTGCGCAGAAAGGGTACTCGACTTGGAAGTTAGAGCATTGGCTGAATTGTTTATCGAAGAAATTCGAGTGGATGACACTATTCCAGCTGGAGAAATTTTTGAGGTTAAGGTGTTCGTTAGAAACTCAGGGACTGTCACAGCATCCCTTGTATCTGTAAGATGCACAGCAGACGGGAAATCATTCGGAATGGGTGTCATTCAGATGCTTAATCCAGGGCAACTAGGATCTGTAACTTGCGACATGCAAGCACCAGAGGATGACGATAGTTTACTAATCGAAGCAGAAGTCGACAGAGGAACTAGTATCGACGAAGTAAACGAGACTAACAATTTGAATTCAGTAGTTGTTGCAATAGGTGCACCTCTTGAAGATACAACAAGTGCTGGGAATGATGACAGTTTCGAAATCGGACAAATGACAGTCTACATCATCACAGGTGGTGTGCTTCTTCTAATTCTGACAGTATTTGGTATGCTTGCTCCTGCCAAAATTCGTAAACTCGAATGATACCTGCAAAAGCACCCTGTTTGACGGATAACCGCAAAATGTGGGTGAATCTTCATATGCGGAAGTAATCAGAATTGGTTACTTCGCATGGGCTGTGGGGGCTCTTCGCCATTAGGTGACGAAGTCGAGTGTGGAACACATGAGTGAATTGAAAATTAGAATTGAAACAGAAGAATGGGTCTATGAAGAGTACGTTGAAGCTTGAAGATTATTT
>Ga0233444_10002363_pt1 | contig 19962 bp, 21 predicted proteins | sample SI_124_October20_6_FD_182792 | JGI IMG/M metagenome (GOLD analysis project Ga0233444, IMG submission 182792) | Seawater microbial communities from Saanich Inlet, British Columbia, Canada - SI_124_October2016_10_MG | ecosystem: Environmental > Aquatic > Marine > Inlet | place: Canada: British... | reverse complement strand
TTCTATCTGTATGGACGGTGGTTAATATAGTTTTAAGTAATGCCGGTATCTAAATAAAAAATTAAGTATAAAAAAAGCCCCTTTTCAGGGGCTTTTTTTTAACTTGCGTCAGTTGTCTTACGACGTTGGCTAGGCCGACGTGCTTTATCGCGTGCGCGAGTACGTGGTTTACCAGAACGTTTAGCTCTACGCGGACGTTCACTGCTATCACCTTGTTCGCCTGACTCAGGTGCATTGAGATTCATCAAACTAATTTCTAATTGTTTGTTGCATACCCAAACTTTCCGAAGTTGTTGGAATAAATCTTTTGGCATCCCTTCGGGCAAGTCAATCGTGCTGTAATTATCTTGCAAGCTAATTCGGCCAATGTCTTTGCTATCAATGCCTGCTTCATTAGCAATTGCACCGACGAGATTCTTGGCTTCAGCACCGTGTTCGCGGCCAACTTCAACACGGTAAGTTTGCATACCGGCTTCTGCTTCTCGGATCGCTGAACCAATGGTGCGACGTGGTGGTTTACCTTCACGTCTGCTAGGACGCTCACTGTCGGTACGTGCTTCACGTTCACGACGAGCCGGACGTGCTTCTACATGCTTAACAGGTTTAAGCGGCCGGCTTTTTTGAACCAAATAAGCCAAGGCAGCAGCAACTTCCAGCGGATCCGCTTCATGCTCTTGCTGATAATCATTAATGACATTTTGGAAGAAAGCCAAATCTTGTGATTCAATCGTTTCACTAAGCTGTGTGTTAAATTGCATGACACGGCGATCTGCAATATCTTCAGAGTTTGGCAACTGCATTTTGGTAATGGTTTGGCGCGTTGCTTTTTCAATGGCGAATAACATGCGTTTTTCGCGTGGTGAAATAAAGAGAATTGCTTCACCTTTACGACCGGCACGGCCTGTACGACCGATACGGTGAACATAAGACTCGGTATCGTATGGCACATCATAGTTAACAACATGACTGATGCGTTCAATATCTAAGCCACGCGCGGCGACATCGGTAGCAACCAAGATATCAAGTTTGCCTTTTTTCATACGGTCAACGGCTTTTTCGCGTGCGGCCTGGTTCATATCACCGTTAATAGGTGAACTAGAGTAGCCACGCGCTTCTAATTTTTCAGCCAGTTCAGCAGTGGCATTTTTTGTACGAACAAAAATGATCATGGCGTCAAAGTCTTCGACTTCAAGTATACGGGTTAAGGCATCTAGTTTATGCGTGCCGGTAACTTGCCAGTAGCGTTGATTAATAGTGTCAACAGTTGATGTTTTTGTTTCAATACGGATTTCAATTGGATCTTTCAAATAGCGTTTGGCAACGCGATGAATAAGTCCAGGCATCGTTGCAGAAAATAAAGCAACCTGACGTTCTGCCGGTGTTTCTTTTAGGATAGTTTCGACATCATCGATAAATCCCATTCGAAGCATTTCATCAGCCTCATCTAGGACTAAAGATTGGAGTTCACCAAGTTTTAGGGTGCCACGGCGAATGTGATCTAAAACACGGCCGGGTGTACCCACAATAACTTGAGGATGGCGCTGTAACTGTCGTAACTGAACCCCCATACTTTGGCCACCGTAGATAGGTAATACATGGAGACCTTTTAGATGGCGCGCATAGCTTTGAATTGCTTCAGCAACTTGAATTGCGAGTTCACGTGTTGGTGCTAACACTAACATCTGTGGCGATTTCGCTTTAACGTTAATACGGCTTAGCAGAGGTAAAGCAAAAGCGGCTGTTTTACCAGTACCAGTTTGTGCTTGACCTAATAAATCGCGGCCTTCTAATAATGGCGCGATACTTTTTGCTTGGATTGGAGAAGGGGTTTCATAACCGGCTTCTTGGACTGCTTTGAGGATCGGAGCAGCAAGCCCTAATTCAGAAAATAGGGGCGTAGATGAGGGTTGTTCTGTTGACATTGTTTAACCTGTGAAAGTCAGCTTTGTAGTCAAAGCTAATGGAGGGATGAAAGTTAATCGAGTAATTATACGTGGTTTTATCTATAAAATACAGTTAAATCAGTCTGTTAAATATCATTATTATACCACTATGCGCAAAGTGGTTTAATTAGGGCAGAATAAGGATGAGATAGAGTCGTTATGGGGCTATGACAATGGATAATTTTTCAGTCGACGCTTATACACCCAAAGAAATTGCTGCCAGAATTGAAAAGGCAGGAATCAGCAAAAGTACACATGATCCTATTCGGGTATTTGCTCTAGCCATTTTGGCAGGGGCTTTTATTGCATTGGGTGCCGTCTTTTTTACTGTAGTGGCGCATGACAACACGGGTATTGCCAGTGGTTTGATGCGTTTATTGGGAGGCTTCGTCTTTTGTCTAGGCCTTATTTTAGTCGTGGTTGCAGGTGCGGAATTGTTTACAGGCAATAACCTCATTGTGATGGCATACGTAGATGGAAAAGTAAGCTTTTGCCAATTAATGAAGAATTGGTTGATTGTTTATATCGGTAATTTTATTGGCGCATTAGGTATTTTATTACTGATCTATCTAAGTAATCATTGGATGATGGACAGCGGTGGCGTTGGTACCAAAGCCATATTAATAGCCCATGCTAAGGTCAATTTAAGTTGGATGGAGGCTTTTAGCAGAGGTATCTTATGCAATATTTTGGTTTGCTTGGCGATATGGCTGTGCTTTGCTGGCCGTAGTGTTGTCGATAAAATCGTCGCAATTATTTTTCCTATTACGGCCTTTGTTGCCATGGGGTTTGAACATTCAGTCGCCAATATGTATTTTATTCCGGCCGGGTTAGTAGCGATGCAACAGGCGGATTTAGTGGCTATGGTAGGCAATAGTGTCGATTTGGGAAACATGACAATATCTGGGTTTTTAATCACAAATTTATTACCCGTTACGCTGGGTAATATCTTAGGTGGTAGCATATTTGTAGCGTTGTTTTATTGGTTTATTTATTTACGACATTAAGACGAAAGGACAATGATATGGAACATACTTATAAACATATTGAACTTACCGGAAGTTCTGCAGAGAGTTCAGATCAAGCGGTACAAAATGCCATAAAGAAAGCATCAGAAACAGTAAAAAATTTACATTGGTTTCAAGTGATCGATACGAGAGGTTATATAGAAGACGGTTGCGTAAAGTATTGGCAGGTGACTATCAAGGTCGGTTTTCGAATCGAGGGTTAGGAGAGCCGTAGTTTCCTAAAAGAGGGGGGAAGGGGGAAAGACTGCTGTTACGTTGTTTTTTCGAATTGGTGCACCCAGACTTGGTGGCTTGTATTCCATTGCATGCCATCATGCATCTGTAGAATAAGGTCTTTGTAAGCTGCCATATTGGGATAACCTTCGGCTTTTGCATCGTCATCGGTCATATCTCCAAGCGTTTTACGATCCACAGCGGTAACGGTGAATAGAACATTTTTGAGCGTAAAAGACTCACCAGGATAGGCATAAAGGCCATCACGACGCTGTTGGGTTTTTGTACCGGATAATGCAGATTCGACCAGTTTTGGGTGGGTAACGAGCCGGTCTATTTCACAACTTTTTTCAGGGTAATTCATTTCGGACAACATTATTTGGTAATTCGGGTAAATTTTGAACCTTCGAGTGTTAAATTGACCATTAAACCTTTATTACTAAAAACAAAACCTATAATAGGGTCATGGATATCAATGGTATTAATATCTTCTGCAGCGCCCCATTCGACGACAGCAACAGAGCCATCGACACCGACTTTCCAACCTTCAAATTGTTGGAACTTGAGAAGGGCCTCTTCAGTCAAGAAAACCAGCACAATAGACTTTGATTGTGCACCGGCTTGTATGCCTATCGAAGCTGCAGCAGTATTGTAATAAGCACGGGTCCGACCATTAATTAATAATGCACCTTCACCATATTCTCCCCCAATAAAAAAACCTGCTTTTATGACTTTTGGAAAGACTAAAAGACCTTTAGCACGTTTTAAAAATTCATTACCGCCAGGAATATCTTGGCTAAATCGTTTTAGTGTCTCATCAACACCAATATTGATTTCGGTAGAAGAAGCAGAGAAACTCGTCGTAGGCAAGGAAGCTAATACAAAAGCAAGAAGACTAAAAAAGATTATGAAGTACGGACGCCGACGTTGATTAGGCATGGCTTCGATATACCCTCTTTAGTAAAAGAAGCATTTAAAGTAGCATGGAATCAACATGGAATAAAGCCTCAACACCCATAAAAAGAAAGGGTGTTGAGAAGCTATAATGTGATGGCTCAGCTGATGCCTTGGCTGACAAGGTATTCTTCATAACTACCCCTAAAATCAACGATACCTGTTTCGGTCATATCAAAAATCCGCGTGGCTAAAGAAGACACGAATTCGCGATCATGACTGACAAAGAATAACGTACCGTCATATTGTTCAAGTGCCATGTTCAAGGATTCGATTGATTCCATATCCATATGGTTAGTTGGTTCATCCATGATAAGAATATTGGGTTTTTGCAACAATAACTTACCGAACATCATCCTGCCTTTTTCACCACCGGATAATACGGAGGCTTTTTTGTCGATCATGGTGCCTGAAAATAATAAACGACCCAATGCGGCACGAATGACTTGCTCATCATCTGATGGTCTTCCCCATTGCTGCATCCATTCAAACAGGGTTAAATCATTTTCAAAAAACCGTTCATGATCTTGTGCGTAATAACCAATATTGGCATTCTCTGACCATTTTACTTCACCCGCTCTGGGCGGCATTTCATTTGCTAGTGTTTTAGCAAGCGTTGATTTACCGATACCGTTAGGACCAAGAATGGCAATACGTTCACCGACTTCGGCCATGAATTTAAAACCTTCGAATAAATCGGGTTCATCATCATAACCTTGGCTAATTTTATTAACTTCAAGGGCATTTCTAAACAACTTTTTTTCTTGTTCAAAACGGATAAAAGGGTTCATCCGACTTGAAGGTTTAATATCGTCTAATTGAATTTTATCAATTTGTTTAGCACGAGAGGTCGCTTGTTTGGCTTTAGAGGCGTTAGCCGAAAAGCGTCGGACAAAATCTTGTAACTCAATAATTTGTGCTTTTTTCTTCGCATTGTCAGAAATTTGTTGGGCACGGGCTTGGGTCGATGCCAACATATATTCATCATAAGTACCGGGATAGATGCGTAATTCACCAAAGTCCATATCAGCCATATGGGTACAGACGCTATTTAAGAAATGGCGATCATGCGAAATAATGACCATGGTGCCATTTCGCTGGTTAATGATGTCTTCCAACCAACGAATAGTATTGATATCCAAATGGTTAGTTGGCTCATCAAGTAGAAAAATATCGGGATCAGCGAATAGCACTTGTGTCAGCAAAATACGCAGTTTCCAACCGGGTGCGATTTCACTCATCGGCCCATAATGTTGCTCGGTTGGGATACCAACGCCTAATAGTAATTCACCAGCACGTGATTCAGCGGTGTAGCCATCCATTTCTGCATACTGGCCTTCAAGCTCAGCTACTTTTAGCCCGTCTTCTTCAGACATTTCAGGCAAATTGTAAATGCGGTCACGTTCCTTATGTACTTCCCATAACTCTGGATTGCCCATGATCACTACGTCAATAACACGCTGATCTTCATAAGCAAATTGGTCTTGCTTTAAGACGGCGAAGCTTTCGTTGACATCGAAACTGACATTACCAGAAGTGGGGTCTAACTGCCCCGAAATTATTTTCATAAACGTCGACTTACCGCAACCATTGGCACCAATAAGGCCATAACGGTTGCCCCCGCCAAACTTGACGGAAACATTTTCAAATAAGGGCTTAGCACCAAATTGCATGGTGATGTTTGCTGTAGTTAACAAGGCGGTGTTCCTGTGATGGTAAGCATTATGCTTAAGTGTGGTTTAGGAAAACCCGCCATTATACATGTTATGACTGTTGTTCGATAAGGACTATTTTAGCTTTATGGGAGAGTTTCTTAATGGCAGCTTCTCGTTTGGAGGCAGTACTGCGGTCTGGGTGAGGCTCATTAAACACCATTTTCTTTGCCGGACTGGTATTAAAAAACCGCGCACCTGTTTGCTTATTTTGGTGTTCGGAAAAACGGCGCGCTAAATCTGTGGTAATGCCGGTGTAAAAATGGCCATTTTCGGCTTCTACAATATAAACAAACCAATTACTTTTAGAGCTGGCCATAAAGGCTTATTTTTCAAAATCAATGGATGCTGAATTGATACAATAGCGCAAACCTGTCGGCGCGGGACCATCGTTAAAGACATGTCCTAAGTGGGCATCACATTCTGGGCAACGGACTTCAACACGACGCATACCCAGGCTATCATCAAAGACCTCGGCGATGCTATTGGCAATTAATTGATCTGAAAAACTTGGCCAACCACAACCGGAGTCAAATTTTGAATTGGAAGAAAAAAGTGGATGTTCACAACAGATGCAGCGGTAAGTCCCTTTATCATGGTGGTCAACATAAATACCAGAAAAAGGTGGCTCAGTACCCGCTTGGCGCGTAATACGATATTGTTCGTCGGAAAGCTGTTCGCGCCATTGCGCATCAGTTTTTTTGATAGAAGCCATAACGAAAAAAAACCAGAATATTCAGGAAATTGTTATGGTAACTGATTTCTCCTGAAATGGCGCGTTAACGCCATTTCAAGAGAGGGTCAGCTGGGGGGAGGTTAAGCTGTTCTCGGAGTAAATTGCGCCATCAATGAACGTAACCCATCAATTGCGTTGTTAATCTCATCGGCAGCACTTACTGCTTGATTAACCGTTTCTGTTGTACTGTCAGCGACAGTAGAGATATTGGTAATGTTTTTGCCAATTTCATCGGTCACAACAGATTGTTGTTCAGTGGCTGAGGCAATTTGATTGCTCATATCATTGATTGCAGAAGCAGAGTTTAAGATGCGATTTAAAGCATCACCCGCTTGCGCTGCATGATGAACGCTTTCTTCAGTTTGTTTGTGACTTTCACTAATAGCCGTAACGGCTTCTTGTGCCTGACTTTGTAGACGTTCAACAATACTGCGGATCTGTTCCGTTGATTGCTGCGTGCGTTGTGCAAGTGTTCGAACCTCATCCGCAACAACTGCAAATCCACGGCCTTGTTCACCCGCACGTGCTGCTTCAATCGCTGCGTTTAGTGCTAATAGATTAGTTTGCTCAGCGATACCTGTAATCACTTCAAGTACTTGGCCGACTTCTTGACTATCAGCATCAAGCTTATTGATAACAGTAGAGGCATTGTTAATGCGGCTAGACATTGTTTCATTGCTCTCAATGGCTTGTGTCACGATTTCACTACCGTTAGCCGCTTCTTTATTGGCCGTTTCAGCAGCTTCAGCAGCTTGAATGGTATTTTGGGCGACGACTTGAACGGTTGCAGTCATTTCATGCATTGCGGTTGCAACCATACCAATCGCAGCATGTTGCTCATTGACACCGTTTGTTGTGTCTTTCAATGTATCTAATACTTTAGATGCTTTAGCGCTGATGGTTTCGCTGGCCGTTTGAACACCAACCACTAAATCATTGACGAGGTGGAAGAAAGCATTGATTTTTTCAGCATCCTTTTTATCCTCTGCGCGGCGAATAATAGCCGTATCAAGTTGTACGTTGAAATTCTTTGTTTCGACAGCAGCAGCCACGTTCGCATTAAAGCGTGCGTTCATTAAAAACTGTTCTTGCATATTTGCACCGAAGAAAATCAATGCCGCGACTTCAATACCAGCAAAGGCAAAGTGGATAATGAAAGTGACCCAGTTACAGTTCTCTGCGAATAACTATAGCGGTACACCCATAAACTCGACACCAGTAAGCTGGAAATACATAAAAATAAAATGATGAACACCAATTAAACCGGTAGCCGCTACAAGTGGGCGCCAGTCACGATATATAAGCATCAATGCGAATACGACAAAAACATGAAAATGCATTTCAATCCGCCCAAGCTGTTGGGTGACGAAAATGGTGGCGTATGCCATTAAGCAAAGGGATAAGATAATCCGTGATGCCAAGGTACCTTTCATTGTTATATAAGTGAAAAGGGCAGCACCTGTCACCAGTAAAGCGGGAATACCGCCTAGCACGTGAGTGTCATATCCCATAGGGACAATGAACCAAGCAAATGGAAGATGAGCTAACAGAATATATAATATGTAGAGATCTGAGCGGCTGAATGGCTGAACCATGCTGAGGTTCATCTCCCGCTCTTACTTTGACGTAAGTATCAAATTGCTCTGCAAACTGTTGCAGGCTCCCGTCATCAATACGCCAGCCGATAATGTTCGGGTCGATATTGGCTAAATAACTTTTTAAATGGTCAATATCATCACGTTCATTATCGACGGAAACGAAGACGAGACGAGTGTCGTCAGGTAAAGCAGTGGCTAACTTAATAAATTGGGCTAGTGTAAAAGGGCAATTACCAGCACAATGACTAAAGCCAAAAGTGAGGTAAGTGGGGTGGCCATTCAAATCTTCAATTGAGGCATAATCGTCTACAGTACTTGTGATAGAAGGGCTGGTGACGATTTTATCTCGTTTCAAGCCATAACCTTCATTCAATAGATTGCTACCAAAAATACTCCATGCAAATGCCATAAGCAGTAGCAAAGAAGGTATTAAAATATTAATCGTTTTTCTACTCATATACAGTGTTTAACAAACGCCCAATCTTAAAAAAGTCTAAATCATAATATCTTGAAGATATGATGATGACGGCATAATGCTAGAATAATTTAACGACGTTAATGGTGTGATTTTTTATCACACATCATCGGCGGTCGAAGAATGTAGTTAGCAATCAGTCTGGCGGCTATAGTAGAACAGTGAACAAAGTTGTTTTATGGACTAAATCACATTTATAACAATAATTTATATGGAAAAGACGAGAAAGTTAATTAATTGTGACCTAGGCGAATGTTTAGACCCTGACCCTGATGGTCAAATCATGCCATTGATTAATCAAGCGAGTATCGCCTGTGGCGGACACGTTGGTAATAGTGACAGCATGAAAAAAACCGTTAAGTTAGCAAAACAGTATCAGGTCAGCATTGGCGCTCACCCCAGCTATCCTGATAAAGCCAATTTTGGCCGAGTTAGTTTGCCAATGTCCTTGAAGTCATTATTCGACAGTATCTTCATGCAAGTAAATGCATTAGAGGAGGTATGCCTCGAACAGAATGTAAAAATGGACTATATCAAGCCGCATGGCGCGCTGTATCACGATATGATGCACCAGAAGCAGATTGCCGAGTTACTCTGTGATGTAATTAAAACCAAATATCCTGATCTGAAATTAATCGTGCAAGCCGGTATCAACACGAAACAAATGCTTGCGGTGGCTCAGGAGAAAGGGGTGCAACTTCTATTTGAAGCATTTGCAGATAGGGGATATCGAGGTGTTGAATTAAAATCCCGTTCTGAACAGGGGGCCGTATTAGCCTCACCTGAAGAGATTAAAAGCCAATACCAAGAATTAATGGAGTCAGACCTTTTTCAAATAGATACTATATGCTTCCATTCAGATCATGCTTCATCGGTAACAGCATTACAGCAAATTAAGACGAGTACTGCATGCTAGAAATTAAAGTGGCAAGCGAAAATGCCATCATTATCTACTTAAGTGATCAAGTATCAGAAGGCACAATAGAAGAAATTGCTTTCTTTACAGCCTTGTTAAAACAAGAGTTAGCAGATCTCATTATTGATATTGTGCCGTCGTACAACAGCCTGATGCTGTCTTATCACTTAGACAAAACCGATTACATAGGTTTTTGTAATAAAGTACGAACTTTGATCGAAAGCAATACCATCATATTTAAAATGAATCAGACTGAATCGATTGAAATTCCTGTGTTATATGACACCGATGTTGGTTTGGATTTGGCAGACTATTTACATGAGAAAAGCTTAAATCTAGCGACATTGATTGAATTACATGCCGAACGAGATTATCGCGTTCATGCTGTCGGGTTTAGTCCTACTTTTGCCTATTTGGGACCTGTGGAACCAAGGTTAAGGACACCACGTTTAGCGACGCCAAGAATACAGATTCCAGCTGGCAGCGTCGGTATAGCTGATCAGCAAACGGCTGTTTATCCGCTGGCTTCATCAGGCGGTTGGAAAATTATTGGCCGGACACCATTAGATTTATCGTTAGCTAATCCTGAGAATATCAGCCTATTTAAGTTGGGGGATAAAGTTCGTTTTCGTCCGATTCAATTAGCAGAATATTTGGCCTTAGGTGGCGAAGTATGAGTTTTCGAATTATAAAACCTGGTTTCTTAGCCACTATCCAAGATGCAGGACGGTACGGTTATGCTGAAAATGGAATTAGTCAGTCGGGTGCTGCCGATGAACACGCTTACCAATGGGCTAACCATTTATTAGACAACGATTTTAATGCTGCTGTCGTTGAGGTAACTTTAGGAAATTGTGAGTGGCAAGCATTGGATGACATGGAAATTATCATAACGGGGGCCGACTTAAGTTTTAGCATTGATGACAAGATTGTGCCTTTGTGGCAAACGATTTCTATTAAACAAAGTGAAACATTAAGGTGCCAAATTGCTGAACAAGGATCTGGAATAAGATCTTTGATCGCCGTCAAGGGTGGTTTTCAGACTATGCCGCAATTTGGCTCACGGGCAGTTAACTTACGTGAACAGATTGGTGAGGAGATAAAGGCTGGATATACGCTCATCACCTTACCGCTCATTAAACAAGCGGTGAGGAAACGGGCAATACCTTATTATTTCAAACCAGATTATGGCGAGCCACTAATTTTGAGATTGATACCGGGTTATCAGTATGAACAATTTAGTCAAAAGCAAGTAGAGAGCTTATTAAATCAAGACTACTTGATTAATTCAGCCTCTGATCGGGTAGGGTGTAGGCTTCACGGACAAGCGATCCAAAATGTACCGGCCAAAATGGTCTCAGAAGGCATTGCTTATGGAAGTGTTGAAATTACTACAGATGGGCAACCCATTATCTTATTAAAAGACCGGCCGACAATCGGTGGCTACCCAAAAATCGGCACAGTATTATCACTCGACTTATCCAAATTAGCCCAGAGGCAAGCCAGTACACAAGTTAGGTTTGAATTAATGACATTAGAGTCGGCGCAACAGAAACGACAACAATTTAATCGTTTTTTTAATATTAGTCGATCAGTTTGAGATAAGGACGGTTTGCTTAACTGTCTTACGCATGTGCTGATATTGCAGTGTGACAGTTAACCAGCTAGCAATGGCTATCGACCACCAAATGCCAAAAATATTTGTATCAAGCAAAACGAGGGCAACGGCGATAAATAGCGAGGGCAAAATCAATTGTCTAATGAGGTTAAAATACATGGGTATTGCTGCTTGTTTCATACCTTGTAAAACTGCACCTGAAACAAAAGACAAAACATAGGCCGGTAAAATTAAAGCTTCTACACGCAAATAACCAACACCAATTTCGATGACATTAGCATCATCGGTGAATAAGGCAATTAAAGGCCGAGCAAATACAAAGACCAGTATGCCGCCTATAACCATCATAGCCGACCCAATTTTAATGGAGTCAAACGCCACTTTTTCTAACCTATCGAATTGTCGCGCACCAAAGTTAACGCTCACTAAAGATAGAACTGCAATATTGATTCCGACAGTGGGAAGTAGGACTAATTGTTCAATCCGCAAAGCGATTCCTAATCCAGCGACAGCATCTTCACCAAAACGTGTGACAGCAGAGGTGACAATAATTGACCCTAAAGCGATAAGGAACATATTGGTGCTAGCAGGCAAGGACTGCTTAAACAACGCATTATATTGGGTAAAGTTTGGTGTTAAATTATGCGGGCTTAAGCAATGGCCTAATTGGCTCTGTCTCACTTGAATAGTGAGATAAATGGCACTACCTAATTGTGTTAATGCGGTGGCAGCAGCTAAACCATAAACACCCCAGCCGAAGCCAAACATTAATAGTGGGTCAAGTGCGATATTAGCTAAAAAAGCGACCATTAAGCTATTTCTAAAGCTGGTGGTATCACCCAATGAATTTAAAATCCCATTGGCTGCCATGGCGTGAGCTGAAAAAGCCAAAGTGGGTAAAATGATAGATAAATAATTCAAAGCATCTTGTATATAAGCACCTTCAGCGCCCATAACAGCAAACAGGTCAGCAGCAAAATATAAGACAATGAGACCGATCAGCAGCGCGGAGAACCAAGCGAAAGAAATGGCTCGCCCAGCGATCTCTTCAGCTAGATCTTGTCGTCCCTCACCACGCGCATTGCCAACAAGGGCATTTGTGCCTTGACCCACACCAATTGACACTGCAATGCCCATAAAATAAATCGGTGCAGCTAATGAAATACCGGCTAACGCAGTGGATGACAGCATACCGGCATAGAAATTATCGACAATGTAATACATCGTATTGAAAAACATGCCGACACTGGCTGGCACCGCAATTTTCTTGAGTAAATGTGGGATAGGGTCTTTCGTGAGATCCAAAAGTTTAAACCAATGTGAGTGTGAATTGATGCTCGATTATAGCTTGATTTCTATCAGGCCGAGAGCGGAGGTTCAAATTGCAGGATAGGGCTTCTTGAAAGAGCTGAATTGATGTCGATTATGTGGCTCCGTCAAACAGCCTTTTGTCTATTTAATCTCGAATAATAGAAGAGCGCCTGAATTCATCCTCTGGATAAACGTGACTAACTTCTAAACAATCAAAGATATGAATTAAATCGTAATTTAAATCTAAATCTAAATGAAGTGACTGAGAAAAAACAATACAAGTGTAGATGTGGTTATAGAAAAGTAGGCCAAAGAAATCAAGTGAGGGTTCCTTTGGCCTTTGTAGTTTTCTTTATCTATTTAACGATTGATACTTGTTTAGGACTAATTTCAAGTTCAGATAGTTTGTTCATTAAGCCTTCAATATTTTTCCTGCCAGAGCCTTCATTGGGGAGTCTGAGCCTTTTAATGGCAACGAAAGCATCGCCGATTGTTGCTGTGTATGGAGCGATAATGGTTTCATCAAACAGCATTTCTTTAGTATTTTAATCAGTTAATACATATTTAATATGACTAACTACTTCGAAATCCATGCCGAACAATGGTTGGTCAACTTCAAGCAAAGTAATTTGTAATTGATATCGACCATTTTCACCAAATAGGCCTTGAGCGGAAAGAGACTGCTCCACAGCTGCAGAAAAGTCTTCATTACTTATTTCTGATGTCCATGCTGGGTTTGTAGTTTCTCCTCCCAACACAGAAGCGACATCAACTTGTTTATTTAAGGAGCTATCAAACCTTTGCTCGTCGGCAGGGGTATAAACCATATTTTCTATCTTTGCGCCTGAGGCACAGCCAAAAAGTAAAGACGTTGCAACTAGAATGGCTAAAAGTTTTAAATTTTTCACTTAAAAATCCTTGTGAGTGATTAGGTTAATTAATTTTTACTAATTTTGAGTGTAAGTAGGCCGGTACATCATCTAACAAAACGATAGAAATACCTTCTTTCGTTCTAACAGATGAAAGGTTAGATTGAAGAGAGAGCTTCGGGTTTAAGCCGTCGACAGAAAGCGTGTACATGTTACCGCCCATGGAGTCAACAATAAACCAACCAATCAAACCACCGAAAAGAAGATTACCTCCAATGTACATTCCAGTAGCATTAGTCTCTACGGGCAGTTTGATTGTTTCGAATCCAGACTTGCTAATAGTGACTACAAAAGATTTTCCACCCCAGTAACTGCCATCACTTTTTGGGAGAATAACAGTCGTTGGCGTTGTACCGGTATAGAGTTCGTAACCTCGTTCATCCGTGACAGTGGTAGAAGCACCATTGGGTTGACTAGCTATAGGTAAGAGTTGATTTGGTTCACCCAAAATTGTCGCACAGCCTGTTAGAAAGCTGACAATAAAAAGGAGAGGAAGCAATATTTTTTTCATGTTTGTCCTTAACAATTAGGTCGCTCTAGTGACAGTGATAGACACTAAAACAGGGAGAGGGGATGACTAAAAGGAGGACATATTGCAGCAAGAAATAAAAATCCATTTTAACCATAATCCATGTTTGGTATTAGACAAGAAATCTGCCTAGAGTTGGATTCTATAATAGAAGTTGATAAGCCAGCAAAGCTTTTGTTGAAAAGTGTGAAATCAAGCAATAATTAAATTATATTTAAGGACAGTGGCTGATGCGAAACGTTTGTTCGCCAAAGACGTTAGCGTATTTCAATCGGAATCAACACCTCATTACGTCGTAAGAACCAAGGTGTAAATGGTGCATTATATCGAGCCCAGATGGCTTCACCACTTGCTTGATAGCCAGACTGTTGAATCCACTGCTCTAGCTCTTGTTTGTGCTCGGTATAGTTTGATTCACTCCAAAAACCTGAATAACGAATCGCCGCGATGTTTTGGCTAGCAACCTGACGCAGTACAACACGTTCATCATTCGGCTTAGGTAGCGTTTCGATAGTGTATGAATCCGGCATCATAAAGCTAACCGCCCATCCAGCAGCTACTTTTTGTTGACCGACGGGTGCTGTCATTGCAATATTTTCACCAGCGCTTTGTTGCGCCACGGGTGCTGTCATCGCGATATCGGATTGCGTGGAGTTTTCACCAGAAATATAGTTAAACAGGGATTGAAAGGCATCACTACCTGCATCTTCTAACTCACCACTAATAATAATTTCGGCCACAATGTGCGGTGCGTAATGACGAATTTCTATGGCATCTTCTTTTGAAATAACATCATATTTTGCTTCTTCAATGGCCATAGTCTGCTGACTCGATAATAAAATGCTTAATACAAAAGCAAACCCCAACGTTTTTTGCATAATCTCCGCCTTATCAAAATAATAATGTTATTACTAAGACTCGTGTTATGCCAAGAAGTTTTTAATGGCAACGTTGTGAGAGAAATAGAGTCCATGCCATTGATAAAACCAAACTGATTTTAGTGTGCTGGGATGATAAGGGCTTTTGGTAATTGTTCAATTGAGCCTAATTGCGTTATCTGAATATTTTGGAAGCCAAATGTAATATCGTGGCCCGCTTCTTGTTTGATGATTGATTCTAATACCGTAATGTCGATTTGTTCGCCAGCTGATAATTGTTTTAATTGTTCATCGTTTAACGATGCCCTACGACCACCGGGTAAGTAAATGGTGCCGTAAGAAAAGTCGACAGCAAAAGCAATGGCACCTGGAATAAAAAAGAATAACAGCCCAATACCATCTAATATGACGATGCCAGGGTCGATACGTCCCCCAGTCTGGCCTTTTCTTTCCGGATGAAGCAAGGTGCCGCAGCCAGCTAAACTTGTGAGCATACTAGCCAGCAAAAGGATGATAGTAAAAAGTTTCATAGTTTGGCCTATAGCGTTGGTCGGGAATAAAAGGAGTCTATCAGGTTTAGTGTTAAGGCCATTTTATTAAGTATATAGTCTAGCTGAGATAGTTAAATCATTGCATCACAATGTTTTTGGTAAAATGATCTCAACAGCAGAATATTTAGGAAAAATTATGGCGTTAGACAATGCCCCAAGTTGGCAAGCAAAATTAGCCCAAGAGTTTAAATTGCCTTATATGCAAGATTTGAAGGCTTTCTTACGTACAGAAAAAGAACAACGTAAAATCATCTATCCGCATTCATCTAATTGGTTCCATGCACTGGAATCCACGCCACTAGATGATGTGAAGGTTGTTATCTTAGGACAAGATCCGTATCACCAAGCTGGCCAGGCCCATGGACTGTGTTTCTCTGTGCAACCCGGCGTGAAAGTGCCACCTTCACTAAAAAATATCTATAAAGAATTGGCCACAGATATAGGGATGAAAATACCTGATCATGGATATCTAGAAAACTGGGCAAAACAGGGCGTGTTATTACTCAACGCCGTGTTAACCGTTGAAGACTCAAGCGCTAATGCCCACCAAGGCAAAGGCTGGGAACAGTTTACCGATAAGATCATCAGCACGGTCAATGAACACTGTGACCATGTTGTCTTTATGCTCTGGGGCAGCTATGCCCAGAAAAAAGGCGCGATGATTGATGAGAAAAAACATCTGGTTTTAAAGGCACCACATCCATCGCCTTTATCGGCCTATAGAGGCTTTTTTGGCTGTCAGCATTTTAGTCAGGCAAATACCTATTTAGCTGAAAATGGAAAAATAACTATTGATTGGAATCTGTCTAACTAGAAAGAACCATCACAATAAACACAGCGATGCCTAGAGACATTGATGCTATTGCAAGTTGACGTAACTTTGCTGTCTGCCATGCCATCATAAAGCCTGAAATAAGTAACAAAAGTAGTGCGGCAGCAAAGCCAGCGGCATAAACCTTAAAGGGTGTCCCTCCTTTTGCCTTATGTAGCTGCACAAATTGTCTGTGTAAACTGGTCTTTTTTATCGCTAACATTGCAATAGACGGATTTGCCGTAGGCTCTAACGTAAGATCCATATCTGATCCAGTCCACTCCAGCCTATAAGATGAACCTATTTTTTTGATTTTCGCTTGGCCTGATGGGCTGGCTATATTTTGTTTTTCTAATTCGTTTGTCGCTAATGCAACAAGCTCCGAGAGCTCAGCTTGAAGAGGGGTTTTAAGGTTTAGCTCATGAGTAGTTGTATGATAATCACCTTTTATACCCCAGGTATAAAGCGCCCCAGTCACAAAAAACATGATGGCCACGGGCAAAATAAAGGCAGCAATCAACACATGCGCTTTCATTAATGCAGAACGATTAAATAGTGCCATCTTCGTTTTTGCCTCATTTAAATGTTTAACCAATCAAACAGCTCTGACCCTATTGATTTTATTTTACCGTTTCCAAAAGAGTTCGTTGTCATATTCTGGCTGTTGATCCGACTCGAGTATTCCCTTCATTTTCAACTTAAATCTATTTTGTCCGTTTTTATTAAAGAGGCAAGATGCCTTCTTAATATTGTCGGATAGCTGGCGATGACTTATACCTTGCCATTGATAACGAATGTGAGTCAATGTTCCTAACTGATATCGAACAGCTAAAAAGGGCAATGATCGCGTACAATACCCGCCATGATTAAGCTACAAAACCTTTCTGTCCGCCGTGGCATCCGATTATTATTCGAATCCGTTAATTTAACGATTAATCCGGGTAAAAAAGTCGGCTTAACCGGTGCCAATGGCACCGGGAAGTCGAGCCTGTTTGCCTTATTACAAGATCAGCTTCAGGCCGATCATGGCAGTGTGTCGTTTCCACCGCATTGGGTAACGGCGCATGTGGCACAGGAAACACCGGCGGTGGATATGTCGGCATTGGATTATGCCTTACAAGGCGATGCTGAATACGTCACATTGCAAACGGCATTGGCAAAGGCCGAGGCTGAACACGATGGCGCGAAGCAAAGTGAACTGCATGACCAACTTGCTGCCATTGATGCCTACACCGCACGGAGTCGAGCTGGTAAGTTATTACATGGCTTAGGCTTTAAGGCCGAGCAAGAATCTCACCCAGTCATTAGTTTTTCTGGTGGCTGGCGGATGCGGTTAAATTTGGCGCAAGCCTTAATGTGCCGTTCGGATTTGTTACTGCTTGATGAGCCAACCAATCACCTTGATTTAGAAGCGGTATATTGGTTAGAAGAGTGGCTGCGTAATTATCAAGGTACGTTGGTTTTGATCTCCCATGATCGTGATTTTTTGGATCGGGTGGTGACCCAAGTTTGTCATATTGAACATCAAGCGATTAAAAGTTACACCGGTAATTATTCTGCCTTTGAGTTAGCCAGAGCAGAGCACTTAGCCAATCAGCAAGCAGCACATCAAAAACAACAGCGTGAGATCGCTCATATTCGCAGTTATGTCACGCGCTTTAAAGCCCAAGCGACCAAAGCCAGACAAGCTCAAAGCCGGATCAAAGCGTTAGAACGGATGGAGTTGATTGCAGCGGCCCATGTTGATTCCCCCTTTCATTTTCGTTTTTTACCGCCAACACGATTAACCACGCCAGTGTTGAGTCTGGATAAAATTGCGGTCGGTTATGGCGAGACGCCTTTATTATCAGGCATCAAGCTGTCACTTGCACCGGGCGACCGGATAGGCCTATTAGGGCCGAATGGTGCCGGTAAATCTACGCTCATTAAATTAATTGCAGGCGAATTGCCGCCGTTACAAGGCAAGCGTAAAGAAGGCAAAGACATTCGCATTGCCTACTTTGCTCAGCATCAACTAGAACAATTGGTGATGGACGACAGCCCGGTTAATCATATACAGCGCCTTGACCCCAAAGCATCCGAGGGCGAGTGTCGTAATTTTGTCGGCGGCTTTGGCTTTCATGGCGATGATGCCTTAGCGCCAGTGGGGCCCTTTTCCGGTGGTGAAAAAGCCCGGCTTGTTTTGGCCTTATTGGTGTATCAAAAGCCAGCGGTTTTATTATTAGATGAACCGACCAACCACTTAGACTTAGAAATGCGCTTAGCGTTAACCATGGCCTTGCAAGACTTTGAAGGGGCGTTGATTGTGGTATCCCATGATCGACATTTAATACGGACAGTCGCTGATGATCTTTGGCTGGTGGCAGATGGCCAAGCGAAACCCTTCGACGGCGATTTAGATGATTATCGTCAATGGTGTTTGGCCAAAGATAAACCGCTTAAAATAGAAGCCTCAGCCTCAGGCATTAATGCTAAAAAGGATGGTAGACGTGCTGCAGCAGATGCCAGACAACGTTTGCAACCTTTAAGAAATACGGTTAAAAAAGCCGAGAAGGAGATGACGTCATTACAGCAAATACTAAATGACGTCGAAGAGGGGCTAGCAGATAACAGTCTGTATGAAGCAACACAGAAAGATAAATTAAAAGCCTTGTTGGCAAAACAGGCAACAGCAAGGTCACAATTAGAATTGGTCGAAATGGCGTGGTTAGAAGCCAGTGAAGCCATAGAGATAGCAGCACAACAAACATAAACCTAAGCTTTAAGCTTATTAAACCGAGGATGCAATGTGGCTTTATTGTCATTAAAACAAATCACCGTGAGTTATGGCGGCCCAAATTTATTAAATAAAGTCGATTTTCAACTTGATCGCGGAGAGCGGGTTTGTCTGGTCGGGCGAAATGGTGCAGGTAAATCAACGTTAATGAAATTGATTGCCGGTGAATTGACTGCTGACGGCGGTGAAATCAGAGGCTCAGATTTGAAGATTGCTCGACTAGAGCAGGAAGTCTCTGGCAGCACCGATGGCAGTGTATTTGATGTTGTCGCACAGGGACTAGGAGAGGTTGCGCCGTTATTGATTGAATATCATCATGTATTACATCAATTAGAAACCGATGCATCAGAAAGTGTACTAGTGGCCCTAGAAAAAGCGCAAGGCAAACTAGAAGCAGCAGATGGGTGGAGCGTAGAGCAACGGGTTGAAAGCGTCATCTCCCGGTTATCGCTTAATGCGGATAGTGAGTTTTCAGCTTTATCTGGTGGGATGAAACGCCGGGTGTTGCTAGCACAAGCTTTAGTCAAAGAACCAGATATTCTATTACTAGATGAGCCGACCAATCATCTCGATATCAGCTCTATTACTTGGCTAGAAGAGTTTCTGAAAAGTTATGTTGGCACGGTCTTATTCATTACCCATGATCGGACATTCTTACAGGCACTAGCAACCCGAATTGTTCAGCTAGATAGAGGACAACTGGTTAGTTTTCCGGGTGATTATCGGACTTATTTAGAACGTCGTGAAGCATTATTGGCAGAAGAAGAGTCACAAAATGCCCTGTTTGATAAAAAGCTAGCACAAGAAGAAGTTTGGATAAGACAAGGCATTAAAGCACGTAGAACGCGTAATGAAGGCAGAGTCAGAGCATTACAACAATTACGCCGTGAACGAGGTCAGCGTCGCGAGAAGCTGGGTAATGTCAAAATGCAACTGCAAGAGGCACAGCGCAGTGGCAAGCTAGTGATCGAAGCAGAAAATCTT
>Ga0233444_10002362_pt1 | contig 19969 bp, 34 predicted proteins | sample SI_124_October20_6_FD_182792 | JGI IMG/M metagenome (GOLD analysis project Ga0233444, IMG submission 182792) | Seawater microbial communities from Saanich Inlet, British Columbia, Canada - SI_124_October2016_10_MG | ecosystem: Environmental > Aquatic > Marine > Inlet | place: Canada: British... | reverse complement strand
AGAATTGACTAATATGATTATCTATACAAATACCAGTAGTTTGAGGCAGAAGATTTAATCCTGTTGTTGATATCACTCCACTATGATATTTTTGCCCCATAACTCCAGGATAATTAAAATCTGCATCTGTACCTGTAAATAATTGTATTTCTACATGATTACCACCTACAGCATTAACTCCGGTTTGTGATATAACTCCACTATAAGGCCATTGATCTACATCATAATCTACTCTAATGAGATTACCGTAAGGATGACCGCTGTAAGCGTTTAATCCAGTTATCGATATTATACCAGAATGATATTTATTACCTAAGTTATTATTCTTATTAAAACCAGAATGCCAAGAGCCATCTCTGTTGTGCATCCATACTGCTGCTTCACTCGTAGCACTGAATTTAACATCCACAAGATTACCTTGAATAGAATTCAAACCGGTTTGTGATATAATTCCACTAAAAGGCCAATCATCTCCGCAATCTACTCTCACTAAGTTCCCATAAGGAGAGCCGCTATACGCATTTAATCCTGTAACTGATATAATTCCAGAATGATATGGTTCGCCTAAATGTTGATTCCTATTAAAGTTTGCTTCCCATGCTCCGTCTCTAGCAGTCATAGCAAGAGCAGCTAAAGAATTTTGATCAAATTGAATATCTAAATTATTTCCTCTAATAGTATTTAAGCCTGTTGTACTTATAGTTTGATCGTGAGGAAATTCATCAGCATAATCGTACCTCATTAGATTACCTGTGACAGGTGTATGCTGTAATGTTAAAACATTAAGCCCACTATGATAGTATGTACTAATCCCAGACTCAGGACTAGTCATTAAATTTAATCTGACTACATATCTTCTGATGTAGCTTAGTGGCATTCGCGTATTATATGGATACGCACCATCCTCTAGATGTCCTGTGACTGCTACTATGAGATCTTTATCTAACGCATATGGTGATAGCGGTAGCTGCGTGATTTTACTATCAGCCATAATTTATTCCTTAAATAACTTTTTCGGCTTTGAGCCAACTGCCTTTCTTCAAGACACCACTAGTTGCTGCGTTTGTACTGTCTGTAACAAAACCAAAACTAATAGTATCAGCTTCATTATTAGTAGTCTGTACAGTAAAGTTATTTACAACCGTATATTCTGATGTTAAACCAGCAGTACCTACTGAGTCTAAAATTTTACCGTAACCTGATACAGCACTATTGGAGTGATGAGCAACAGCATGACCAGCATTATCAATTTCTAGATCAATCCACTCTCCATACAGACTTGTAGGATAATTAACTGACATTTCACCTGTGACACTAATGACTCCACTTAAATCTGTATCCTCATTCATGATTACTCTAGTACCAACTTGACACAGATATTTACTATTGGCTGCTAAAGATATAGATAAATCTGTACTTTTCACTAAAGTTTTCCCAGCATTAGCTAGATCCGTATCTTGAAATTTAATAATTTGTTGCACTTCACCACTAACTCCAGCACTAAAGTCTGTAATCTGTGATGCTGTGTGTGTATGAGAAGCTAAAGCTAAACCAGTTGTATTAATCGCTACCGTATTCGGCTGAGTAGTACTTATACTATTTACTAAGTGAATACCAGTGCCTCCAGTAGTTATTTCATCGATTTTCACTACATGATTCATGATTCCTGATAATGGGAGTTTTTGAGTTGTCAGAGTAGCTCCTCCGACACCTACGCCAGTAACTACAACTATAACGTCACCACTAGCCACACTAGAAGTTTCTGCTAATTCTGATATCTTGCGATCTGCCATGATGATCCTTTCGTGAGATTTCTACGATGATATAAAGTTATATACACCTGTTGGTTTATAAATAATCTACAAAACCATAATCTGGTAGTTTTTGGGGTGGAAACCCGTTAAAATCGCTAAAAGCATACGCTCCATTTTGTCTCAACATACCAGCAGCTACATCTGCATGGATTAAAAATGAACCATCTGGAATTGGACCCCATTCTGGATGTCCTCCACCATTCCATTTACCCCAACTATTTTGTACAAGAAATGCTGGTTCTTTACCTGTGTCATCACAAGCCGTCCATGACATTGCATGAGCCCAGCTACCACTTTTTCTTGCAAATCCCTTGCTATCTCTTTTGTTAGAAAATCCATAACTACTACACACACTTAAACCATATCCATTAGCAAGTGCATCTCTAGCTTCTTCCACTGTTTTAATTAAAGATACTGTCTTAACTTGATGCTCATCGGCTTTGTCAATTACTTTATCCGGTAATCCTCTACTACCCCATCTAGCACCCATACTCCCATTGTATTTACTAAAATCTGCAACACCGGGATAATTTTTTCTAACTAATACTCCACCTGTCTTACTGACAAAAGTCGCGGCTCTGCTACAACTCATACCTTGTCCACCATGACCTCTACATCCATAAATAGCTTCTGTGGCACCTCTGGCTATCCAGCTTTCTTTATCTCCTTTAACATCTATCTCTACTGCTCTTGTAAGATCACAACCATTTCTGGTTGCATGTGATACACAATCACCAGTAGTTTGTCTTTCTATGTAGGCATTCTTATCAAACTTTAGTACGGACATGAATGGAGTTGATAGTTTTCCCTTGCCACTATTTTTAATTTTCTTAGCACCATCTTTAAAATATGCGTATCTAGAAGTCTCTATAAGTTCTTCAAATATATGTTCTTCCCACAAACATCCTGCCATACCATCTCGATAATTTTTATACAGTTCATCTGGTGTGAATCTTGGCATTATTTACTACCCTCATAAAAAGCCCATGACAATGCCCGAAAACATTCAGCGGCTTTAGTTCTAAGTTCAGGATTGAGTAAGACATCGTCATCACCAATACCTGTATCAACTACATCTTTTGCAGCTTCTGCCAACTCAGGATACTTACCCTTAATATCTAGTCTAAGCATTTTACCAGCAATGCTATTAGCTTCTTTAATAGATGAGGTATCAACAATAATTTTGTCATCATCTAATTCTATAAGTGTTGCCATGTCTGCATAGAGAGCAGATAATTTTAAACAATCACTCTTACGAGTAGAATCATCTGATACCTTAACGATTTTTGTAACAGCTCTAGCCTTCTCTAATAATTCTGTATCTGCTGGAGCATCTGTAACATAATTTTCAACGCTACAAACAGGTTCATTATTAACAGGTAATTTAATACTAGTTAGGTCAGGTTTAAAAATACCAACCATAACTAAAACAGCACCTACAGATAATAAAAGCTTATTCTGCATCTTCAGACTCCTGTTCTGGTTTACAAACAGTAGGACTTAAATATGGAAACATTTGATCAGCAACTTCTATAGCTTTAGAACAACCACTTTTTTCAGCTAGGTCTCTGGTCTGTTTCCAAGAAACAACGAGATCGAAAAATAGCTGACTATCATCTTCAGACTTCACTTTTTCCTTAACGAAATCTGGTAAACTTGGTACCGATGGAGTATTGTCTTTAACTTTGTCAATTAAATCTTTGACAATTTTTTGTACTGGACTTAGCTTATCCTTAAATAATACCCATAAAATTATACCTATACCAGCATATAAAGCCAAATCCATTGGCGCTAAACCACTACTAAACTCCTCAAAACTTTGTGTTAAATTCATTATTTATTTCCCTGTGATTGATTTAAGATTATTAATAAAGTCTTGGACTACACTAGTGCTTTGCTGTACACTGACAGGTTCTTTAGGTTTGAAAACACCAACTTGTCTAAAAGTCGCAACCATTGCATCAATACCTGAACCTACAAGCAACATTAAGAAACTCTTGACATGACTATGAATAATAGGCTCTAAGACAGATGGAATCCATGGAAGGTCTACATGTACAAAAACCTTGTCATAAAATCCTCCTATTAATTCTAATGCCAGCTTTTTCTTTTCAGGACCACTAAGTTCTGTGGCGAAATTTTCAATTAACTGAATGATAACAGCAGTTAGTAATTGTAGGATTTTCCAGACTTCACTGACAGCAAATTTCTTTACATCAGCAACAGCTTTCTTAGTTTCAACAATTAGGTTTTCTACTTCTTTGCGAATTAAATCTTTAGTGCTTTCGTCGCTCATCTTTTCACCTCATAATTGGATATATGGCTCAATATCTTGATAACTTGATTCACCGACTCCATTAATACTTTTTAATTCATTCAAATCCTTGAAAGAATTACTTTTTCTGTAATCTACTATCCTTCGAGCTGTTACAGGACCGACATGGGGAAGTTGTATAAGTTCTCCAATATTAGCTGTATTTATACTAATCTTATTATAAACTTTGTCAACCCCAACATAATCCTCTAACTCTTTACTTACCTTATTATCCTCTTGTTGTTCTCTTTGTCTTTTTGATCTGTATCTGGAGAAGAGGGCAAATTGCCCTCCGATTAAAATAATGCTTTCAACTACGTGGGTAGATACACTAATTAAATCATCTTTAGTATCTGCTTCTGTAATTACTCCAAATATAAATAGTCCACTAATAATAAAACTTACTAGCGTAAACCAAAATTCACTAGTTTGGTATCCCTTAATTTTCATTTAGTTCACCTTATGTGACAGCGTCACCTGTATAATATCTTGGGTCATCAAACCTAGCATCATATTTAGCTTGAATGGTTGCGATGGTTGGTTTATTTGAGACACGATCATTATTTTTAAATTTAGCAGTCGGGCCCGTTGGAAGACAACCTACTACAGCAGTACCATTTTTAACTGGATTAGCTCCGATTGCTTCATCAATATCATTTGCCATTATATTTACCTTTCTATTCTATGCTCTAGGGCTTCTAAAGTTTTACTAAGTAATGCTATCTGTACTTTAAGTTCACTCATCACTTCTGTGTTTTTGCTTAGTGCTTTAAATAATGTAGCACTATCTTCTTTATGATCTTTTAATCTGTCCATAATGAATTCTCGATCTTTCATATATTGACTTTGATTTTGAATCATTTCTTGTACTTCCTTGCGACTAACTAGACCTTTAATAAATGTAGTCCAAAAACCTATCAACGCTATGATAATACTCACCATAGCTGTAGTCATATTTTCAAAGAAATGCCCTACTGTATCAGGATCTGCCATATTTTAAATCTCCAAATAAGTTGCAAGAAAAAAGCCAGAGATGCCTTGACATCCCTGGCCTCTCTAATATTAGTATACACTAATGTTTAGCCATTCTTCGCTGAATAATCAACGCTCTTAGGACCTGACGCAGCACCATGATGAAATGTGAATTCGCCAGGTTTCGTTCTCGTTGGAGTAGCTGCTTCATCGCTTGAAGTAGCCTGTAAAGCATCAGCACTGATACTCCAGAACTGATCTGTAGCGGAGGCCAATACTGGACTGAATTTTCCAGTGGTTGGGTTCCACTTACCTGCTCTAATCTTAGCAGTAAGATCAGTAGTCTTAACAAGCTCTTGACGAGCAATGCTTCTTGCATTTGGTGTGTCGCCAGCAGCAAATGTTAAGAAATCTTTACTAACTCCAGCTAAAGTACTTGTAACTCTCTGTTGAACACCTCTTGGGCTTTCGCTTGCAAAGGTACCACCAGATAAAGCTTTGTCAGCACTAGCATCATCTTTTGGAGTAGAAGCAAAAACCTGATTGTTTCTAGATGCATTGTTGGATTCTTCTTTTGATAAAACACTAGAAGCACTTCCAATATTCATACCAACACCACCATTATTATTGGTGCTTGATGATGTAACTGCACTATTGGCAGATGTTTTAGTTGCCATTATGATTCTCCCTTTAAAGGTAAACTGTAAACGTATATATACGCCTTTTTTTACCCCAAAACCATTATTTTTGTAAGATTTTATTAGTGATTTTTTCTAAGGTATATATATTATTAGTTTTATAGGCAAATAAGTTATCATTTGACAATATTAAATCTACATGTTCATCTGTCCATGCCTGTCCTGTGGATATGACATTAAGGTTAGAATTGCGTTTTTGAAGCATCATTGATACAATAATATTATCATTAATGTTATCCATAAAAAAACTTGTAGAAGGGTATATGGTCGGTAACTTTTTGGTATAAAGAATGTCAGCTACTTTATGCATCAATGATAGATTATAGGTTTTATACTCAATAATATATTTAAGGTCTATTTTTTTTTCTAGACAGATACGTTTAATACAATCTATCTCTAATCTAAATCTATCGTACTTTCTATTACACAATGAATGATTGGGTGCTACTATTTCGATAGAATTTACACCTTGAGTGATAGCGGATTTAACTGCATTTTCTCTATCTAAGTATCCTGATAATCCAAAAGGATAATCTATAATAGTGCCCAACCTGATATGATCTGGTATTAGTTTTTTAACGGTCTGCACATAATGAGGTAGTACGGATATGGTAGAAGGAGCATATCGAACCGCTTGTTCTACTATAGATTTAGTTTCTTGAGCATTACTATCAAAATCATAATATCCGTATTCGATGTATTGAAGCATATCATCTTTTTCTATTTTTTAGTTTATCAATCGTTGTAAACTTTCTATCTCCTAATACACCGTCAGCGAAGCCATAATAGACTGCTTCCTCAGCATTTAGAATCCAATCGCTTTTATTATCTAGCTGAGACATGATGTGTTTTCTTATAATGTGTTTTTTCCAATTTCTTTCTTTAGCTATAGGACTACCAATACATCTATCCGTAAATATGTTAATCATTTTTAATGATTCTTTTTCACTCCATTCAAAACTACTTTTAGCAGCTTTGTGATCATTGTCAATACTTAAAGAACCATAATGTATGAGCATGTGTGTATTGGGCATAAGCACTCTGAGATCTGCATATTGGAATAAAATACTACTAGCAGATTCTACTTTACCATATGCTAAAATAAAAACTTTCGAAGCTGACGCATTGATAGTATCCATGATACCCATGCAGTCTTGCCAATCTCCTCCTGGCAAATGCATATGTACTAAAATTGGATCATTTGATAATAAGTTTAAATATCTAATATTTTTTTCGAACATTATAGCAGAACGAAATTCTACACCAGATTCTTCTTCTGAATCAAAACTAGAATGTAAATATACTTCCCTTCCTCGTACATCTATACATAGATTATGAATATCATTAAGATTATTGTTATCTGTATAGTTTGGTAAATTCATATTATTGATCTAAAAAGGAATATACTGTTTCATTAATATCTCTCATTATAGACTTATCATCAAATAGTTTGCCAACACCAATTCTAAATCTATATCTCGTAAAAACATCTAAAGTTTCTACTCCCTCTGCATCTTCTATTAATTTACAGACAGGTAAGTTTAAATTGAAGTTTGTATGACCTACCCAAAAATTAAAAATTTTATTAGAAGCAGTATTTTCTGTATAGGGAATGATGCCCATAGGAGTCATAATGACTTTTGTGGGTCTTTTATAAAATTCCTCTTCTTCAACGACATCTATATTTTCTCCCTCTTCTTCATCATCTTCTTCAGTATAAAATTCTGGTTCAGTGGCTGACTCAATCACTTGCATTTGATCGAGATCGTCCTCTCCTAACGGATCGAACCATTTTTGCCACACTATTAAATTTTCTGATTTGCTAGTCATAATATATTATATATGGAAATCTAGAAATGGCAATTAGTTTTCAGTCTTGAAGACATCTAGTGGAGAAATCACAGGTTTATCCCCATTAGAGCTTCTGTATTTTTTTATTTTTTCTAAATTGATTAGTTCTACTAGAGTACAATGAGAAAATAAGTTATTATAAGGATTAGATTGATCATAATTTTTTAATGTATCAATCATATCATATTCTAATAAGCCAGAGTTTAAAGCATGTATTGCTAAGGCATAAAATTTAGCTGTGCCATTAATTTCATCAGAATTATTTTCATCGTAATCTGGCCAATAACATATAATATTGAGAGTGCCATCTTTATTGACTTCTATAGTTATAGTGGATAACTCTGAATCAAATTCTAAATTTTTCTTTCTTACAAACAGACTCTTGATAAATTTAAACATATTCTTTAATCTTGTTAAGTCCTTTTTGTATATTTTGACGAACAGCTTCTCTCGTTACCCCATATTCTTTACCAATTTGTAATAAAGTTTTCTTTTCAAAATAATACTTATATATTTGGTTACGTTGCTTATCCGACAGAAGCTGGCAATTAAGCAGTGAGCCTATGGTATTTTTAAGATTTTGTTTTTGTTCTTTATCTATAGCTAACTGAGCAGGATCGCAAGCAGAGGTATCAGGAATATTTGAAGCATATGTTTTCATATCATCGCTTGAAATATTATCAATAGATAGCTTTCTTTTTTTCTTATACTTATTACTTACATATGTTTTGATGGCCCATAGACCACACTGATTACGATAAGAATATCTAGTCTTTTTCTTGCCTTCAAAACCAGTTCTGTCCTTATCCCATTTCCAATCAGCTGTCATTAAAGCTGAAGCAATGTCTGCTATAGCATCTTCATTATTAAGTAACTCTTTAGCTAATCCGCTATAAAAATTCGGTCCAAATTTAGATATAATTTTTTTAGCCAAAAGCACATAGGTGTTTAAATCTTCAAATTGTCTGGTTTCCATTATCAAAAGTCCTTTTCTAAGAATTAATTATTTTTTACTTTTCTTCTGCGCTCTCTTTAAAGCCTCTGGCGTTGGTCTATCTTTATCTCCAGGTTTAGCTGGTCTATAATTTTTACCTTCACGAAGCTTTTTCTTTCTTATGTTTTCCCACAAACTTGCGGGAGTCATATCTTCATTATCGTCTTCAGCAGGACTAAACTTTACAAAATCATGAATAGTTGTCATGTAGTCCTCTGTTATAGCAATTTTACCCTGTAACCAGCTCTCTGTCAAGTTTTCTTTTACTTTTGGGTCTTCAAGAGATGTTAGAATTTGTTCAGCATTTCTCATAATAGATGTTAATGCTCCGACATTCATTTCAAGAAAATCTTTTTTATATTCTGTTAGATTTTTTTCTGCTTTAAGTACTTCTTCAACACCAGATAATAACTTTTTAAAGCTCATGACCGACTCCTATGTAATATTTTTTAAGTTCTGGGTAAATTGTTTTAATGATTTTTTTAGCTGCTTCATTGTCAGAAGGATAGTGTACACCTTGTAACTCTCTGGCTTTGCCACATAGATCAACCAGTTTGTCAAATTCTTTTTTGTGTACTGGATATTTATCAGATAATATTTCTGCAATCAAAGCTGCGTACATAGTGTGTCCACTAGGATACGCTGGAGTTTTGTGTGTTTTTGTGATTATCCTATTTATATTAATATTATAATGTTCTGATAGTTGATAAGGTCTTGGTCTATTATAATAAAATTTTAAATGATCTACTATAGCAATGGCGCAGGTGTAGTACATTGCGACAAAAAACTTTTTAGGAAAAACAAGATCGTGTTTACTAATTATGTCTTCAAATAAATATACGGGATCAGCATCAACAGTGTAGATTAAATCGAGTTGTGCTTTACTTCTATTCGTAGTGATGTCTTTTAAATATAGTAATTCGCTCCTAGTAGTTTGACTTGAATTTTTAGGAGGCTTGTCCACAATATTAAATATGTCTATGCCACCCACTTCTGGAAATTCCATAGAGGCATAAGGTGATTTACTATAATCAAAATTCGGAGTATATAGAATGTTATCTAAATTTATTTGAGTATCTACTTTAGCTATTAGTCTAGTCATAATATTTTACCAAGCTTTACATGACCAATATCTGGCCTTCCATTTAGGTCCGGGATTACTACAGTTGTGTCTAGCACGAAAACTCTTACGTCTTGCTGGATCAGATTTTTTAATCTTCATATTAGGATCGCCAAAGTTCACTTTGACAACATTACCCTTTTCGTTCTTTACATAGACACTTCGTTTTTTTGGTCCGTCAGGCGTACGAAAAGGTTTATTCAGTGTAACTTTACGGCCCTGATATTCTGCTCCTAGTGCCTTACCGTCTTCGTCGTATATTTCTGATGCCTCTATCTCCCAAGTAAATTCATTCCATTCCTCATCCCATTGACAATTTGAACCCATTAAGCGGGCCTGAACTTTTTGTATTAATGACATCATATACTCCTTAGATTATAGACCATATTATGACATACACCCTATCAATTGATGGCAAGAATTTTTCCAGCTTAATTTTTGAGCTGTTTCCAAACCAGCAGGATTATCGGTAATATGTTCATCAAAGCATTTTCTCATATATGTTATAGTTTGATCAATTTGATCATCACCTATTTTGCCCCAATTAGAGGTGCCAAAAAACCACTTATTATCCAAGGCCAGCTCTGTCTCTGGCATATCAACTAAAAAGCTGTTTTCAGAAGTACAATATTCGGTATGTGCTGAATAGTTCGACGCTATAACAGGCTTATTCATAGCCATAGTTTCCAGAAGTTCCAAATTCCAACCCTCGCCCCTAGATATATAGATACCACAATCAGCATATGACATAACTTGTGCTACACTCTCATGACTTGGTAATCTAGGGAATAACTTAATCTTATCTCTCAGAGGAGATTCATCTACTAACGAAACCCATTGTTGTTTTTCTTCAGGTTTTAGGAATGGATTTTCAGTTACCATCCAAAGCTCAACTTCATGCTCTTGAGTAAAAGCCTGATTGAAGCAGTGAATTATCGTATCATGAGCTTTTCTTTTTTCCCATTTGCCTACAGTCATAAAAACATATTTGTCATGGGGTTGATTTGAATTGGGGTTAAAGATTTTTGAATCTACGCCCATAGGAACTATATGTACAGTCTTGTCTATTTTGGCATTCTCAATAATTTGTTTAGCCCAACCACACGATACTATAATTTCATCAGCAGTGTTTAAGTGATATTTCTCTTTATCATTAAATTCATCTATCTCAAAAAATGGAAACGCAAAATACTTACCTGTTCCCGGTCTGACAAGTAGGTCAAATTGATGCCAAATTTTTAGACAGGGAGAGTCCGGAGGTAAGTGATGAACTGTTTCAATAGCTTGTTGTACTATTTTTGCCTGTTCCTCGCTTTCCACATTAGGCTGTCCTATGAGAGATATACCTATATCATGATTTTGCGAAAGTTCTTGTAATATGTTTAACGCAACGTATCCATATCCTGTTCCTCCGAGAGGAGACATTAAGTGCATATTCATGAATAAACCTTATTGTGAGTATTATTGACTTGTATAAATGTAGTATTTTTGCCCATGTCTTTTAAAGTACTAGCTCCAATATATGTACAGCAACTTCTGACTCCTCCTAAAATATCTTGTATTGTATCTTCTGTTTTACCTTTGTAAGGTATTGTAACACATTTACCTTCGCTTGTGCGATAATCAGCAACGCCTCCACTGTGTTTAGTCATAGCTTGTTTACTGCTCATACCGTAAAATTGTAAAGATTCTTTTTCTCTGTTCATGTTATATTTCCAATTACCTTCGCAACAATCTGTTCCTGCCAACATACCACCCAACATAACAAAATCAGCATTAGCACCAAAAGCCTTGCAAACATCTGCTGGAGTAGTGCATCCTCCATCACTACATACATGACCTCCTACGCTATGAGCAGCATCAGCACACTCTATAATAGCAGAAAGTTGAGGATATCCTATCCCTGTTTTTAATCTAGTCGTACAAACGCTGCCCGATCCTATGCCTATCTTGACTATATCTACTCCTCCGTGAAATATAAGTTCCTCTGTCATTTCTGGAGTCACAACATTACCTGCCATGATAACAATATCTGGATACCAATCTCTAATCATTTTAATTGTAGAAACAAATTTTTCATTATATCCATTGGCTACATCAATACATAAGTTGGGCTTCTTTTGTAATTTATCATATACATACCCTAATTTTTCTATATCAAATTCTGATATTCCTGTGGAATAAAATGCATATTGTCTAGGAAATTCAAAATGTTCTTTCAGTCTTTCCGACCTATAATGTTTATGTAGACACGTAATACAATCAAAACCAGATAATACTTTATTCATTTCAATAGAACCTGTTGTGTCCATATTCGCAGCTATGATAGGAACACAATTAAGTTCTCTGTTAGAATGAGGAAATTTAAAAATTCTATTTAGTGTAACCTGTGACCTACTAGAGATATTTGATCTTTTAGGTTTAATAAGAACATCACCAAAATCCAATTTTTTATCTTGGAGAATCTTCATGATTTGTTACTTTACCTTTAGGAAAACTATAATGAGGACCATAATCGACTAATATCTCTTCGTCTATTTTAATTGTTTTATTTGCAATCACTTTACCATATAATTCTTTAAAATTAATTTCAAATCTGGCATTGCTACTTTCAGGATCTTGATGATTATACATATTAGCATAACCACTGCTTAAATAAATTAAAGGACCATGCTTGTTACACTCTTCACAGTGACAGGCATCATTTACAAAACTGTAATGTATAACTGTGGGATCTCCCTGATAGTTGGTTCTAAATAAACAAGGGGTAATAGGAAATGTTTCTATCACATCATGTAATTCTATGGGATTCTTAGCAAAAACCCCACGACCATGTACATCAGAAAACTGAACATAAACTTTAGTATTATCGTATTTTATATCTGGCAGGTTTTCTGGAATTTTATCTGTCATTAATTAGTATCCTTATATATTAAAAAAGTACCATCTATTATAAGTATTAATATTTTCAGAACTATTGATGTGTTCTAAATATCCGTAAATATCATTCCAATCTGAATATATCATTTGATGTGGTACAGTCCCGAACAGCCAATCTGGAGTATGTTCTTTGCCTTGTACCATGTGTATTATTATAGGTTTTTTCTGTCTGTTTGCCCAAAAAATTTCCTCATAAGTACCACAAGGATGTATATCTAAGTCTAAATTAACTATTAAAAAATCACTAATATCAACAAGTCTTAAATCTACCGATCTAATAACTTTCATCATAGAACTTAGTTCTTCGTATCTTTTTTTCTTTTTGAGTTTTGTTTTTACTAAGTGAGTGTCATTATCCTCAAGACCAATTTCTGTAGGCTTAGTGATAGGATTAAATACTACTATACCCAAAGATTCTAAGAATGGAGTTATTTCTTGTCTCCATCCTTTTCCTCTATCTACAACACGATCCATTGCTCCTGCTAAATAACACCTTTGATTTTTTACTCTATTCATTAATCATACATTCCTGGAAAAAAGAAATCTATTAGATTACGAGAAGGTTTGTATCCCGGCACAGAATTATCTCCAAATATACCTTGCACTAAACCTATAATCACACAAAACAAAAAGAAAAAATACCACATACCAAATTCCTATCTACTGTAAATAAAAGTGTTAACATTTCCCCAAGAATCATCTATAAGTTGTTTAATAATTTTCCAATCTCCACCAGCCGAACCTGTTCCAAATTTTGGAGCATGTATTTCTACTTTAGTAATTTCGTTATCGGAAATCAAAAGTTCCTTTAAATGATATTTTACACTACTCATACAGAAACACAAGGCTGCATAATTTAATGATCTAGATTTTCTATTGTGATTAAGTCTGTCCTGACAAATCATGTTTGCAAAAATAATTCTATGTTTATATTCTTTATTTGTATCCACTGGTACAAATTGAGTTTTACCCAAAGCCGACGCCTGAGAATACATATGGAAGTTACCCTCTACTATCGGGTATATAGATGAGAGTTCTTTAGCAAAAAGTCCTGAAAAAATATCGTTGTTATTGCAGCAATGTGGAACCAGTACCGTTGCACCTAGATTTTTAGCATTAATCCTGTCTTGAATAGAAGCAAATATATTTTGATTAGACATAATAACATTGCTTGTATTATCTTTTTTTTTAATTTTCATCTGACTATTTTTTCCCATTTACCAAGAGGACATTCTTGATCTGCCCATGCTAATTTATTCATGAACATTTTTTTAGTATTCAGGTTACAGCCACACATCATGCATGTGCTGTCCTCTTTATTATACATATCACATCCATCAGTGCAAATCTTAAATCTAAAATTTATTTCTTCTTGAGTGCTTTTTGGAAAACCAGACCAAACATGAAACCATAAAGATTTAAGAAAGGTTTTTATCTTTTGTAGATTCATCCTTAAATTCCTTCACTAATAATATATTACCTTCTTTATCTCTGTAAAACAGTTCTGCTACTTCTATAGTCTCATCAGAGGCAAACCATTTGCAAGTTCCATTTTCTATAGATATAGACATATGTCTAGTCTTGCCTTGTTTAAATGGTCTATAATCTGATGACAATACATATCTTTGTTTTTTCCAGATAAATATATCTCCAGGATTTATTTCTTCAATATACTTCATCCTGCCATTGTTCCCAGATTTCTTCTTCTTCTATTTCCATTTTTCTATGTTTAAATGCACTTTTAATTTTATGGTTGTCTTGTTTTTCAGAAGAGTTATGATCTTTGGTCTTTCCACTTCTTTTCTGTTTAAAAGTATTTCTTCTGTATTCTTTTCTGTCTTGTTCCATTTTAAAACCTCAAGTAACAGTAACTATATATATGATATCACACGGTCCAATAATGTCAAGACTACTTTTTAAAATTTTTGTAGCTTGACTTGACTAGTGGTTAACCTATATAATTATGCAGGGGTTGGATTTAATACTTAGGATGTATTATACCATTAGCCTCATAATTTTCTTGACCTTTATATCTAGGATCTTTCAAAGGTATAGCATTTTCAGAAAACTCATGAATAATCTCTTCTCTCGTAAAACCCCGTTTCCTTAGCGACAGCAATAATGCTGCACAAGCAGAAGCAAATGGTGTTGCCATACTAGTACCTGAAGTTTTAGAGTAAGTATTATTAGGAGTACAACTAATAATATCTTCACCGGGAGCTAAAAAGTCCAATGTTTCTCCACAGCAACTAAAATTAGAAATGTTTAAATGTTTATCAATAGCACCTATCGCTATACTTTCTTCACATTTAGCTGGATACTGTATATCGGTACTATTGCCATCGTTACCTGCTGCGCAAAATATTAGACATCCTTTACTTTCAGCATATTTCATAGCTTGTATTATTAAATTAGATTTTCTACTTGTGCCTAAAGACATAGAAATAATATCTGCTTTATTATCAGCAGCATATTTTATTGCATTAGCTATCCATACTGTAGCACCAGAACCTTCATCTGATAAACATTTTACTGGCATGATTTTAGCTCTTGGTGCTATTCCAACCATACCTTTATTATTGTTTGATGCTGCTATAGTACCGGCTACATGTGTTCCATGACCATTAACATCTTGAGGAGTTTGATTATCTTCTACAAAATTATATCCAGCTATTAAATTTTCTTTTAAATCTTCATGTTCTAAATCACAACCAGTATCTAGAACAGCTACAGTCACACCTTCTCCTTGAGAATGTTTCCATGCTTTATCAATATCAAATAGTCTAATATTCCAAGGATAAAACTGACCAACATTAGGATCTAAACCATAAACAGGTTTCATTACGTGAGGTAATAATTTACATTCTCTTCTTCTTCTTATTGACATTACTTATCTCCTTCGAGTATTTGTTTAATTAATTTTTTTGTTTTAGCTATCCATTCAACATAATCGCTAACTCTTGTACTACATCCGACATCTCCGTAGTCGGAATCACTCTTGCCATCTGTTGCATAAACATATGAATGAATCCCTGCTAATTTTTTATCTATAAATAATCCACCACCACTATCTCCAGGGGCTATTAAAAATTCTAGTGTCGTTTTATTCGATGTATGTACTGAATATTTTAATACATTCTTATCTACTCCGTCAATAATATTAGAACCAGCTCGTCTAGTATTATCAAAAGTAGTATTTATCCACCCACTATTAAAATTACCATGATGCCCCCAACCTGATAACCCACAGACTTTATCTGTTTCATCTCTACCAGTATATAATTCAGGATAATAATCTAGTTTTAGTGGTCTTGCTAATCTTGCTATAGCTATATCATTATAACCTATATTAGAATCTTTATACTTGCCATGTACAGCCACTAAAGAACAAGGATAGGCTTGATTATTATACAGTACGTGTTGTGTAATTGTATTATGAACAATATGTGCAGCAGTTAATATATGATATTCATCTATTACTATACAAGATGCTCTAAATTGACTGTTTAGTGCATCTCCTAAAACACCGACAATAGGTAGCACACATTCATATTTTTTGCCATACTCAACGTATTTAGCGTCAGAAACAGTAGGGTCAATAGTGCCGCAATAAGCCTGAATAGGCATAAGCAATAAAAATGCTAAGACAAGGTATTTCATCAAATACCCCTTTCATTTGAAGGGTTTTCTTTTTACCTTATTATAATACACCTTAGAATCTTCTATTACATTTACGTTCCAGCTTTTATAGTTCATTAAATGTCCAAACATAAAATGACAGTATTTATCGCATAAAGTAATTAAATTGTCTGGATCTAACTCCTTAGAGGGATCTAAATGAACTGGTACAATATGATGCACTTCCGGCCTTTTCTTAGAGCCACAAGCCTGACAATAGGGTTGTTTTTTTATGTGTTCTTCTCGTAATTTAGACCATCCCGGTGATCTAACTGCATATCTAACTTTTTTACTAAATGGCCACATGAATTTCTCCCGTTATTGTCTCTCTCCACTTACTTTATTAATATTGATATCAACGTATTGAAAATCATTCAACTGTCTAATTTGTACATTATTAGCAAGCAACACACTAGTCCATATTCTTTCCCAATGAATACTGCCAAATTTATTAACAGGTGCGCCGATTAGAGAAAATATTTCTGAATTTATACATTTATCGAATGTTTTTGGTCTAATAACAAAACTATTCCACTGTACATTTAGTTTGTTATCAGGAGATATATATTTTGGATGATTAAAAAAATCAGGGAATCGTTTTTTTTGATTGCTTTGATGATTTCGCCACAGTATCCATCCATCTCTATATGCACTAAACACCCATGCTGTGTCTTCTTTTAACGCTCTTGAGTCTATTGTTCCATCGTAGTAAAGATTATCCTGTATAAAAAAGAATACATCATATTTATCTTTATAATTTAAAAAACCATGTAAGATTGAGCCATACTCATAATTTTTATTTTTAAACTTTGATACTATTACATTTTTGTAACGCTTATCATTACTAATAATTTGCATATAATCTTTATTATAAGAATCAGAATCTACTATTAATATATCTGCACTTGGATTATTTTTATTTATATTTTCTACGCATTTAAAAATATAGTCACCTTCTTTTGTGCAGACTACAAATAATTCTCGCATTATGGCCTCCTAGCACACATTTTGTCTATCACGGGGAGTGAAATAATCTGATCCTCCTCGTATGGAATTACATGATTATATTCTTTTTGATTTTCTGTAAATTTTATTTCTATATTATTAGAAAGAAATATAATAGTCCATAGTGTTTCCCAAGTCATACTGCCTATTTTAGTTTTTGGACCACCGATCATAGAAAATATTTCTGAATTTATACATTTATTAAATGTTTTTGATTTAATAATAAAACTATTATATTGAACATGATTCTGTGCCCCTTGTCTAGGTTCTACATATTTTGGATGATTAAAAAAATCAGGATACAAATGGTCTGGGTCAGATCCCTTTATTGTAAGTTTACAAGGTCTAAATTTACTAAATACCCATGCTGTATTTTCTTCTAACATAGTTGAATCTATAGTTTTTTTAATAAAAATAGAATCTTGTATAAAAAAGAATATGTCATATTTATCTTTATAGTTTAAAAAACCATGTAAAATCGCACCGTATTCATAGTTTTTATTCTTAAATTCTGAGACCATTACATTTTTATAATTTTTATTAATAGTTTGCATATAATTTTTATTATCAGAATCTGAATCAACTATTAATATGTCTGCATCTGGATGATATCTATTGATACGTTCCACACATTCAAAAATATAACTATCTTCTTTCGTGGGGATTACAAATAATTCTTTATCAGTTTTCATTATAGATTATCCTTATTTCATTTCCTAATAATTCTATAAAGCATGTCATAACAGTATGTTTTATTTTTTTATTAATATTATCTATTACATATTTATTGTCTTCGTATATAGAAATACTATTATAAATATCTTTATTTACAATATTTTTTATGCAATCTATTTTTGCTTCAGGATCTGAATTTGTTAAACCAATATAATTTAAATTTGTTGTATTTACATCGTACAAGTTAAGAAAAGATATAACATCTTTCTCTACAGACTGTGGGCGAGCACTAACTATATACACTTTATATTTATGACAATTTGTTAAATAATATTTTAATAAATTTATAGTTAAAGTTATTGGCTTGGTCTTGATAATGTCTAGACTATAAAATTCTTTGAAACTATCATCGTCTATCTTTTCATCATCACCTATCTTGTGTTTAGAAAGCATACTAGGATGCACTGGGATATAAGGTTTATCTTTATATAATCTAGTACCTCTAGGCGACCAAACCCATATTGACTCAATGGTTTTAGCTAGTGTATAATCAAAGTCAAAGACTATAAGTTCTTTGTCAACCATTGATTCTAGCCTTAATTTCTGTAGTACTAATTCCTTTCGTGTAAGGAATGTACACTAGGGTAACATTGTGGTTGTCCAGCCATTCCTGAGTAAAATCCATTTGACTATAGTAATCTTTATGACACCAATCATCACCGACAGCTATAATATCAGGATTAACAGACAGTATAGTAGGCTTACTATCTTGTCCAAAGACGTTAGGAACTACTTTACTGACATATTTACATTCTAACAGAGACGCTTCTCTTTCTGTATAACTTAATATTGATCTAGACTTGTATTGAGATATAAACTCGTCAGTATTAAGGGCAACTACGACATTATCACAAATGCTGTAGCATTTCTTTAGAAAATTGACATGACCATAATGAAACAAATCAAACGTACCACCAGTATATAAAATCTTATTCACTATTTCTTCCCTCCTATACTAGTATGATATTACTGATTGATTCCAAGGTCTAGTTTTTTCATGAAAAAAAATAATATTGTGTATTCTTTCGTTAAAATGTTTACCGTAATTTAAGTTATGTTCAAATGATACAATATTTGTACCCTGTTCTTGAAAATGGCTCCAACTAATACCGTTTTTATCAGATATCTCATCAATTAACTGCTGATCTCCATCATAATCTTTATATATAGCCTTCGATTCTGTATAAATATCTATTAGGCTATGGTTCCAATACATCAGGCCACTCCATATTCTAGTAGCTGGGCCTCGCAATGTAATTAATTGAGATGGTTGTATCATGCAGTTAACAAGCATGTCATCTATATTATTAAAAATAATAGTATCTAAATCTATATAAAAACATGGGCCTACTATTTTAAATAATTCTAATTTAGAAAACCATCCAGGTAAATCATCTTGTAATTTAACAATATCTAAAGATTCATCTTCTAAATCTGACAAGCAATAAAATTCATAGGGAATTGTAATTTTTTCTTCACACATGTTTTTAATTTTATGCACATGAGTAAAGTCATACTCTCCTCCAGACTTCATTACTGTTAATATTTTTAACATTATTCTAGAATACTAGCTGCGATCAAACAGCCTTTGGAAACAGAATGTAGTGGGTCATCAGCATGTTTGACTACTTCAATGTCTAGTGGAAAATCTGCTTCTAGTAATTTTTCATGTAGCTTTTCTACATAACCATCAGCTTTAGAAGTACCACCAGCAACAACAATTTTAATATCGTCTTTGAACTTAGGTAAAGATTTATGTCCAGATAATGCTGAAGATAATTGTTTAGCTGTATATTCTATTAATCTTTCATAATAGGATGATACTGCACTTAATACAGGACTATCGTT
>Ga0233444_10002358_pt1 | contig 19981 bp, 13 predicted proteins | sample SI_124_October20_6_FD_182792 | JGI IMG/M metagenome (GOLD analysis project Ga0233444, IMG submission 182792) | Seawater microbial communities from Saanich Inlet, British Columbia, Canada - SI_124_October2016_10_MG | ecosystem: Environmental > Aquatic > Marine > Inlet | place: Canada: British... | reverse complement strand
TTTATAAGGCATATTTATAACACAAATTCTTCAGATTTAAATAAATTGAAATTTGTGTGTTTTTTTGGAGATGCTTCCTATGATTATAAAGATAGGATCGCCTCAAATAACAATGTAGTTCCAGTGTATTTAGCAAGTGAAAGTTTTAATCTTGCTTCTTCATATGTTACAGATGATTTTTTTGCAATGTTAGAAGAGAATGAGGGCACCATGTCTTCTAACCATTCAATGGATGTGGCTACAGGAAGAATACCAGTATCTTCGCAACAACAAGCTTCTGATGTAGTTGATAAAATACTAAGAGATTACAATTTGGATTCTTACGGAGATTGGAGAAATACAATTACGTTGGTTGCAGATGATATAGATGAGGATGTAGATAGTACTATTCAATCTGGTGTAGAAATTATTGCAGACGACATCAAAGAAAATAAACCAGTTTTTAATGTCAATAAAATATATGCAGACTCGTATGTTCAACAGAATTCATCTGGAGGAGAACGATATCCTAATGTTAAAGGTTCTATAACCTCAGCCATAGAAACCGGTACTTTAGTTTTTGATTATTTTGGACATGGAGGAGAGAATGGGTTTGCTCAGGAGAGATTTTTAGATGTACCACAGATAAAAGGTTTTCTGAATGAAAACACGCTGCCCCTTTTTATTACGGTTACCTGTAGTTTTTCTAGGTTTGATAACCCACAAAGAACATCTGCAGGTGAATTTACCTTCTGGAATACTAGAGGCGGTGCTGCTTCCATGATTACAACTACTAGAGAGGTATTTATTAGTGTTGGACAAGCTTTTAATAAAAAATTAATAGCTACTTTACTTCAATTTGATAATGAAGAATTATCAATTTCAGAATCTTTAGTTAAAACAAAAAACAATTTTTCAGATCGTCAAAAATTCTTTATTTATTATTTTGGTGATCCAGTAAAGAAACTTGCAATTCCTAAACCTAATGTGAAGATTACTAAAATGAATGGTTTAGAGATAACACAATCTTTAGATACATTAAAAGCTCTTTCTAAGGTTCGTTTTGAAGGGGTTGTAACCGATAATTTAGACAATACTTTATCCGATTTTAATGGAAATTTATCGACAACAGTTTTTGATAAACCGATTGACAAGGTTACACTAGATAATGATGGATTTGGAATAATTAACACCTTTGACTCACAAGAAAGTAAACTGTTTAGAGGATTAGCTAGTGTAGAAAACGGAAACTTTAACTTTGAATTTATTGTTCCTAGAGATGTAAGAGTAGCCTACGGAAATGGAAAGTTGAGTTTTTATGTTTCTAATAATGAACTAGACAAAGCAGGATTTAATAATGATATCATTGTTGGAGGAATAAATGAAAATGCACCTGAAGATACTTTAGGACCAGAAATTCAATTATTTATGAATGATGAATCATTTCTTGATGGTGCAAACACAAATGCTTCTCCAAATCTAATTGCAAAACTATCTGATTTAAGTGGTATCAATACATCTTTAACAGCTGTAGATCATGATATAGTTGGTATTTTGGATGGAGATGAATCTAATCCAATCATTATGAATGATTTTTATCAAACTGAACTAGATGATTTTACAAGAGGAAAAGTTATATACCGATTAAGGGATTTATCTGTAGGACCACATACTTTAAAACTAAAGGCTTGGGATACCTATAATAATTCTTCAGAAGCTATTTTAAATTTTGTAGTAGTTAGTGATACGAATATCACATTAGATAATGTATTAAATTATCCTAATCCTTTTGTAAATTATACAGAGTTTTGGTTTAATCATAATAAACCTAACGAACCGTTAGAAGTTCAGGTTCAGATATTTACTGTATCTGGGAAACTTATCAAAACAATCAACCAACAAGTTCAAACAACAGGCAATTTAGTTCGAAATATTGTTTGGAATGGTTTAGATGATTTTGGAAACAAATTAGGAAAAGGGGTTTATATTTACAAATTAAAAGTAACATCAACTATTAGCAATATATCGTCAGAAAAGTATGAAAAACTTGTCATACTATAATAAATTACGATATTTACGTTTATATTAAAGAACTAAAATATATTTATGAAGAAAATAGGGGTATTATTCATCATTTGCATGTCAAGTATTCTTGGTTTGTCTGCACAAACTACCAATGGAATTACAACAGCTACACCATTTTTATTAATTATACCAGATGCAAGAGCTGGTGCTATGGGAGATATAGGAGTTTCTACCTCAGCTGATGCGAGTTCTCTTTTTCATAATCCGTCTAAAATTGCATTTAGTGGACAGCAAGTTCTCATTGGGATAAACTATTCTCCATGGCTAAGAAATTTAACAGATGACATTTTTGTTGGAAGTGCTTCATACATAAACAGATTCAGTGAAAACTCTGCTTGGGGTGCTGAGTTTAGATATTTTTCATTGGGTCAAATAGATTTAACAGATGGAGCTGGAAACCCAAATGGTACTATCAATCCAAATGAATTTGCTTTGTCAGGAACCTATGCATTAAAATTAAGTGAAACATTTTCGATGGGTGTTAGTGGTCGATACTTTAGATCTAACTTAGCATTTACTGGAACAAATTCAACACTACAACCCATTAATTCTTTTGCTGTAGATGTTTCTGGTTACTATCAATCATACGAAGAAAATTATGGAAATTTTAATGGTCGCTATAGAATTGGTTTTAACATTGCTAATATTGGACCAAAAGTATCTTATGTTCCTGGAGAAGAAGATTTTATTCCTACCAACCTAAAACTAGGAGGTGGGTTTGATTTTATTTTAGATGACTATAATATTTTAAGTATTAATACTGAATTTACAAAACTATTAGTTCCTTCTCCACAAGAAGATGGTTCTGATCAAGATAAAGGATTTATATCAGGTATTTTTAGTTCATTTGGTGATGCAGATGGAGGCTTTAGTGAAGAATTAGAAGAAGTTACTTATGCACTAGGTGCAGAATATCTTTATAATGATGCATTTGCATTGCGTCTAGGGTATTTTCACGAGGCTGAAAATAAAGGAAATAGAAAATTTTTCACGATGGGGGCCGGATTTAAAACGAATGCATTGAATGTAGATTTGTCCTACTTAATCAATTCATCTGATGTGAACAACCCATTAGAGAACTCCCTACGATTTTCTTTATCTTTTGACTTAGGAGAAATTTACGATGATTATTAGTACCTTAGTTTTTTCAAAAGAATCGATTCTTAATGAAAAAAATTAATTTAGGTACTTCTGCACTATTATTTGAAGACATCAATCAATTGTCTGATGATGACCAAACTCTTATGAAATTTGCCGTAAAAGCCACCAAAGGAGCCTATGCCCCTTACTCAAAATTTAGTGTTGGTGCAGCTCTTTTAATGGAAGATGATACCATAATTACAGGAAACAATCAAGAAAATGCAGCCTATCCATCTGGTATGTGTGCGGAACGAGTAGCTATTTGGAAGGCTAGTTCTTCTTTTCCTAATAAAAAAGTAAAAAAAATAGCTATAGCTGCTATTTCTTCTAATAAAAAACTTGATAGACCAGTAGGACCATGCGGTGCTTGCAGACAAACACTGTTTGAATATGAAGTCAAACAAGGTAAGGATGTAGAGGTTATTTTTATGGGAGAAGTAGGTTCTGTCGTAAAAACACCTTCTATTGCTTCTTTATTACCCTTTTCTTTTGATAGTTCTTACCTATAATTATTTCTAAAACTTTTAAGATACTCTCAATTAGTAAAGTTTATTACTTTTCTATAATGCCTATATTTGTTTTAATTTAAATCTCATTTATAATTTTACGATAGACTGAACATCGTAAAAAAAACACTAATCAAAATTTGATTTCAAATAAAAGTAGTTTATTGAAGTCTTAAATATAACTTTAAACATGATATCTTCACTCATAACTGGAACAGGATCTTACATTCCTGAGATAAAAAAAGAAAATAAAGAGTTTTTATCGAATCTTTTTTTAAATGCTGATGGTTCTGAAATACCAAATAAAAATGATATTATAATTGAAAAGTTTAAAGCCATCACAGGAATTGAGGAAAGAAGATATGCGGTCTCTGAATACAATACTTCAGATCTAGGTTTTTTTGCAGCACAGAAAGCAATTGATGATGCAGGTATCAATCCAGAAGAGCTAGATTATATTATACTGGCTCATAATTTTGGAGATGTTAAAACAGATGCTATTCAAAGTGATATGCTACCTAGCTTAGCAACTAGAGTGAAATATAGATTAGGAATACAAAACCCTAATTGTGTAGCATACGATATTTTATTTGGTTGTCCAGGTTGGATAGAAGGAGTTATACAAGCACAAGCATTTATAAAATCAGGTATTGCAACTAAGGTGTTGGTGATTGGAGCTGAGACGCTATCTAGAGTTGTCGATAAATTTGATAGAGACTCTATGATTTATAGTGATGGAGCAGGAGCCTGTGTTGTTGAAAAGAATGAAGGACAAAATTCTGGTATTATTGGACATGCTTCTCAAACTTTTTCCAAGGACGAAGCCTATCATTTATTTTTTGGAAAATCCTTTGAACAACAACAAGATCCAGATGTTCGGTACATAAAAATGCATGGAAGAAAAATTTATGAGTTTGCATTAAATAATGTGCCAAATGCAATGAAAATTGCACTAGATAAGACTGGAATTGCTATTGATGAGGTTAAAAAAATATTTATTCATCAAGCCAATGAAAAAATGGATGAAGCTATTATTAAACGTTTTTTTAGATTGTATAAAAAACCAGTTCCTGAAGGCGTGATGCCTATGATAATTCACAAGTTGGGGAATAGTTCTGTGGCTACTGTCCCTACTTTATTAGATTTAGTAATTAAAGGAAATTTAGAAAATCAATCAGTAAAAAGAGGAGATGTAATCATTTTAGCATCTGTTGGTGCTGGTATGAATATTAATGCGATAGTTTACAGATATTAAATTGTAAAATTTATAAACACAAAGTTTTCTTTTCTAAATTGAAGTACTATTTTTGCACATGCAACAACACCAGGTACTTATTTTAGATTTCGGATCGCAATACACTCAACTAATAGCGAGAAGAGTAAGAGAGTTGAATATTTATTGTGAAATTCATCCTTACAACAAACAACCCAAAAATACAAGCGATTTTAAGGCAGTCATTTTATCCGGTAGTCCTTCATCTGTAAGAGCTGATGATGCTCCGCATCCAGATTTATCAGAAATTAGAGGTAAAAAACCCCTATTAGCTGTTTGTTATGGAGCACAGTATTTAGCTCATTTTTCTGGAGGTAAAGTAGCTCCATCAAATACTAGAGAATACGGAAGAGCTAATTTATCTTTTATCAAAGACAACGAAATCTTTTTCTCTGATATTTCTGAAGGAAGTCAGGTTTGGATGAGCCATTCAGACACCATCAAAGAATTACCCACAAATGCAATTCATTTGGCAAGTACTTCGGATGTAGAGAATGCAGCTTTTAGAATTGAAGATGAAAAAACCTATGCTATTCAGTTTCACCCAGAAGTTTATCATTCAACAGATGGTAAACAATTACTAGAAAACTTTTTAGTAAAAATTGCTGGTGTAGACCAAACATGGACTCCTAATTCATTTGTAGAAACAACCGTAGCTAATATCAAGGAAACAGTTGGTAATGATAAAGTTGTTTTAGGACTCTCTGGAGGGGTAGATTCTTCTGTGGCTGCCGTTTTATTACACAAGGCAATTGGTGAGAATCTCTATTGTATTTTTGTAAATAATGGATTGTTGCGAAAAGATGAGTTTGAAAGTGTACTTTATCAATACGAAGGCATGGGATTAAACGTTAAAGGAGTAGATGCATCGGCACGCTTTTTGAATGCCTTAAAAGGGTTGACAGATCCTGAGAAAAAAAGAAAAGCAATTGGAAATGCATTTATTGAAGTTTTTGACGATGAAGCCCATAAAATTGAAAACGTAAAATGGTTGGCTCAAGGAACTATATATCCAGATGTAATAGAATCAGTTTCAGTTAATGGAGGTCCATCAGCAACTATAAAAAGTCATCATAATGTAGGAGGTTTGCCAGATTTCATGAAATTAAAAATTGTAGAGCCTTTACGAATGATTTTTAAAGATGAGGTAAGAAGAGTTGGTGCCTCTATGGGAATTGATGCTGAACTATTAGGGAGACATCCATTTCCAGGACCAGGTTTGGCGATTAGAATTTTAGGAGATATTACTCAAGAGAAAGTTTCAATCTTACAGGAAGTTGATGCTATTTTTATAAATGGATTAAAAGAAAGCGGATTATATAACAAAGTTTGGCAGGCAGGAGCTATCTTATTACCAGTTAATTCTGTTGGGGTGATGGGAGATGAAAGAACTTATGAAAAAGTAGTAGCGTTAAGAGCTGTTGAAAGTACAGATGGTATGACTGCCGATTGGGTTAATTTACCCTATGAATTTTTGCAAAAAACTTCAAATCAAATTATAAACAAAGTTAAAGGTGTGAACAGGGTAGTTTATGATATCAGTTCAAAACCTCCTGCAACTATAGAATGGGAATAACTATATGAGAGAATTAAAAATTATCATCATCTTATTTTTTGTAATAGCCACATCGTGTGCACAACAAAAAAAATATCTTTCCTATACTGTAAAAAAAGGTGAAACCTTAAAAATAATTGCAAAGCGGATAGGTGTTAAAACCAAAGAGCTGATACGTTTAAATCCTGATACTGGAAGAAAGCCAGCACCTGAAACTCTTATTATTATACCTAATAATGAGTATAAGCCACCTACAGCAAACGATATTTTAGTAAAAACAAATGATACTATTAATACTAAAGATAGCACTCCTGTAAAGGATACCTTGGTAAATACTTTTGTATTACACAAAGTTGCTAAAGGAGATACATATTATAGCTTAACACGAGCTTACAACGTTTCAGAAGAAGAATTAAAAATTTTAAACCCATTATTGGATACTTCTGGTTTACAATTGGATATGTTGTTAAAAATTAAACCAATTGAAGAAGAAAATAATTTTTTAATATACAGAGATACCATTCAAGAAAATTCTAGTTTAAAACTAGCAATGATGCTTCCTTTTAGAGCTGTTGAATATGATACAATAGATGCTAAAGATATTTTCAAGAACAATAGATTAGCCAATATTACAACAGATATTTACCTAGGAGCTTCTATGGCAGTTGATTCTTTAGTAAAATTAGGAATAGATATAGAGCTTTCTGTTTTTGATACAGGAAGAAAGGATACTAAATTAGATTCAATTTTAGCTGTAACAGATTTTAGTAATACAGATGTAATCATTGGTCCATTATACTCTGAAGAAGTTACTAAAGTAGTGATAAGATCTAGTACTCCAGTTGTTTTTCCTGTATATTCAAAAAAACAAAATAGCTTTAAGTCCTCTAAAATAATTAAGACTTTTGCAGACAGAGAAGTTCATCAAGAGGCTTTAATTGAGCACATTTATGAAAATTATGGAAGCGAAAATATTTTAATTATTGGTGACAGTTCAACCACTTCCATAAAAAATAGTAATCTTATAAAATCAAGATTACTTTTACATGATTCTATTAATGAGGTTCAAATAATTTATCCAAATTTAGGATATATTAGGAAAGACTATGTGATCAATGCTTTAAAGGCCGAAGTTGGTAATTGGGTAATTTTAGCCACAGACAACAGAGTAATCTCCTCAGATGTTATAAATAGCCTCATTAGTTTACCAGTAGAAGAGCCAGAAGAGGATGATGAAGAAGATGATGAGGAGGAAGAAGAAGAAGAAAGTGATGAGCCAGAAATGCAAATTTTACCTGAAGACACTGTTATAAAGGTTTTTGGTATTTTTAAATCCACTCAATTTGATAGAATAGATAATAATAAATTAGCAAAACTAGGTTTTACATATACTAGTGACACTTTTACTGAAGAAAGTTCTCCAGAAATTCAATTATTTAATCAACAATATTTAAGTAAAAATCATGTGTATCCTTCATATTATGCTACAAAAGGATTTGATATTGTATTTGATGTTGGGATGCGATTAGCTTCAGGAAACAAGTTAAAACAAACATTTAAGAACGGAACTTCCTATAGACTAGAGAGTAAGTTTGACTACACAAAAGATTTATTTAAAACAACTTCAAATAAAGGGATATATATTTTAGAGTATAATTCAGATTTGACAATTAACAGATTAAAGTAGTTTTATTAAAAATACATAGAATAAAAAAACTCCTGGTTCTAAGGAGTTTTTTAGTGAATAATTAAATTTTCTTCATTTGCTGTTTCATCATTTGCATTTGTTCTTTAAGCATTCCATGTTTGTCAAGTTTTTTTGCTTCAGCCATTAAAGTTGTGGCTTCTCGCTTTCTTCTTTTTGTCATGGCGATACCTGCCAATTGAAGCTTTGCCATTGCTAAATCGTGATCCATTGCTAATCCTAATCTAACAGCTTTACGCAAGAATTTCTCTGCTTGTGTCATATTTGTTTGAGAGAGCATAATACCATGTAGATAATTATAATATCCTTCTTGTTTTTGAGTAAGTGCTGCACTTGGATTTTTAATATAGGATAGCCATTTTTGAGCAGCTGGGAAATTTTGTTTTCTCAATTGTAAAAATGACAATAAAATAAATTCATTTTTGAAATACAATAAGATAAACATTCCTGTTAGAAATAGAATCGCAATTCCGTTCCCAATATGACCTTGCCAAAATTCAAAGACAGACCAAACTATGGTTAAAAATGCTAATACTAGTTTTATATTTTTATGAAACATATATTCTTTTTAAATGTGGTTGCTAAAGTACACTTTTCTTTTATTTCTTGTAAAATTTTCGATGTTTTAACCATGCAGCTAGTCCTAGTATCGATATAAATCCTACAGAATAAAATACAGAATTAGGCGTAATTACTTGATCGCCACTTGCATAGGAATGAAGCCCTGACAAATAAAAATTAACTCCAAAATAGGTCATCATTATTGATCCATAAGCTATAACTGACCATAGATTAAAAGTGTATTTACTTCTTAAGCCGGGTATCAATCTCATGTGAAGTACAAACGCATAAACCATGATAGACACCAATGCCCATGTTTCTTTTGGATCCCATCCCCAATAGCGTCCCCAACTTTCATTAGCCCACATGCCGCCTAAGAAATTACCAATAGTTAACATAATTAAACCTATGGTTAAGGCCATTTCATTAATGGTAGTGATTTCTTTTATATTTAAGTCCATTTTTTTCTTGTTCTTTTCTGAGGTAAAAACAGTTAAGAATAAGGCTACAATTCCTAAAATCATTCCCAAAGAAAAAGGACCATAACTTGCAACAATAATGGAAACATGAACTAACAACCACCAAGAATTTAATACGGGTTGAAGATTTGCAATTTCTGGATCTAACCAATTTTGATGTGCGAATGCTAAAATAACAGCAGTTAAGAACGTAGTAGCTGCAATTGTTAATGATGACTTTCTTCCAAAGGCTAGACCAAATAGCATAGTAGCCCAAGCAACATAAATAATAGATTCATACGCATTACTCCATGGTGCATTTCCACTAATATACCAGCGACTAATTAGCCCTAATACATGTAAACCAAATAAAAGAATGGTTATTCCAATCAAAACTTTTACAACAAGTCCAATCCATTTTTTATCATTAAAAATTTGGAGAATTACAAAAAAGATTAGAAAAACACTTGTAAAACCGTAATACTTCGCTAATTTCTTAAAAATCTGCAATTTATTATAGGTTACTTCCAAATCTATTTTTTCTTTGTTTGGATAAACTTCCTCACCATATTTTTGTTGAAATTTTTTAATTCCAGCTAATAGCTTATTAGCTTCTGTATAATTATTAGTTTTTTTAGCATCCTGTAATAATCGAATATATATGGGTAAGGATTGTCTAACAAATAATGAATCTTTTCCAGTGAAGTTGGCTCTTGAACCTTCAGGATAAGAAACCCATTTATTATTTTCATCATTTAATTTAGGATAGATTCTTAATATGCTTAGACTCAATGCTTGGGAAAATAAGTAGATTCTTCTATCTATTTTAATGACATCTTTTTCAAATTTGTTTTTAACATTTTTTTTCTGTGCTTCTAAAACATAATCACTAATTTTTGATTCTGTTCCTTCGTAAAAATCGGCTAGAGCTGCATGAGTTGCATCCTCATCAACCCCTATAATTTCTCGAATTTCGGTATTTCCATCTTCTAAATAAATAAAAGGGACATTGAACCAAAGTTTTGAGTTTTCTATGATAGACAGAAAGACTTGGCTAGGTTCTATTCCTTTAAAATCATCATCATGATATACCTTTCTTACCAACTCAGAGGAAAATGTATGTGCCGGTTTCATTCGTCCACCTGCATCTTGAATAATAAGTGTATTAAATTCTTCAGCGTGTTTTAATTCTACTAAGTTTTCTAAGAGAACAGAATCAACTTGTTGATTTGAAATTTTAGTTAAATGATTTTTTTCAGTTTGAGCTGTTCCAGAAATACTTATTAAAAGTCCAATAAAAAGGGTTAGCGCTGCTTTTTTCTTTTTAATTTTTTTTAATGTTTTTTTCAAGCTATCAAATCTTGTTCCTGGTGCAAATAGAATAGAAATCATTCCAATATAGAGTAAAGAATAACCGATATAGCTAATTAGAGTTCCCCAGAAATCATGGTTAACAGATAGGTGTGTCTGCTCTACTTCACCGGAAAGATCATAGCTGGCTTGAAAAAACTTATAACCTTTGTGGTCTAAAATATGGTTCATGTAAATTCTATAATCAAATGTTTCATCAGGATCTATGACTGTAATTTCACTAGCAAAAGCTGCAGCACTTTCAGATCCAGGATACTTTTCTAATTGAAAATCATTTAGCTTAACTTCAAAGGGTGTTTTTAATAGTTGAGGCCCATAATCTATTCTAAAGTTTAATCCATTCAAAGAAAATTGAGTAGGTCTTTGCGGAGCATATTTACCACCATATATTTCAATTTCTTTTGTTTTTCCGTCTACGGTAACATCTAACAATAACGCAGCTAGTTTTGTATCATCTTTTTTAGAACCTCTAACTGTTTTTAATTCTCCTTTTTTAACGGGTTCTGGAATTACAAATGGTAGTTCACCTACTCGATATAAAGATCTGAGCTGAAATTCTTGAATGCTATCCTTAATAACAGATCCTTCAGCTCTATCAGCCATTCGCATCCAAGTTCCATTGTTTCGTGTTTGAATTTTTAAAAGACCATCTTCTCTAAACAAATTAATAGTACCTGAATTATTAGGCGCTTCAAACCCTACCAATACACCATGTATATTTTGTAAATCTCCCTTTTTTATGTAATGTTCATGCCTTGATCCGCTACTAGATTCAACTATAAATAAAAATTCTTCTCCAGTTTCATTTTCAAAAAATTTTTCTTCTGCCCATGGAATGTATTCAGATAATTTAATAGAGAAAACTTGATCTTTAAATTCATCATCTAAGCTCCATTTGTTATTTCCCTTAGCAGAGAATAATGTAGATTTATGAAATGTTTTTTGTACTTCGTTATTATCTACTACTAAGTTTACATAAGTGGTTTCAGATAGAAATTCTTGAGTAGTTTCTCCCTCATTAATAAGCATTAACCCTTCATAACCAACATACCTAGTAATTCCTGCTCCAATTAAAATTAAAAGAAATGATACGTGAAATAATAATACTGGCCATTTTTCTTTTCTTAATAACCGATATCTAAAAATATTTCCAAAAAAATTGATAATAAAAAATACCATAATGGCTTCAAACCACCAAGCGTTGTAGACTAGTGCTTTAGCTGTTTGAGTTCCATAATCATTTTCAATAAATGTTGCAACTCCCATAGCTATCGAGTATACTATAAAAAGCAATGCAGTTAATCGGGTAGAGTAGAAAATATCGAATATTTTTTTCATCCTGTAAAGACTTGTAAATAAGTCTGCAAATTTAAGGATTATACAACGAAAAATTCATTCATTCTCTTCTTTTTTAAAACTAAAAAAATCTTGTTAACTAAAGTTTAACAAGATTTTTATGAACTGAGTCTATTCAGTTTATTTCATATTTTTAGTATATAACTTAGTTAATTAATTTTGGAGGTCCAGCAGGTATTTGAGGTTTATATACCTTGTTTCCCTTACGTTCTTTAAATTCTTTTTTTGCCCCCTCAATTAATTTGGGATTTTTGTAAAAGTCAAGCATTGTCATCGCTAATGATTTTGAAGCGTATACCATTCCTTTATGACCTATAGACATTCCTGTACAAGCAACAACAGCCCATGAATGCCAGGGACCGTCTTTGGCAGCTGTTGTTACACCCATTCTTACAACTGGTACTACTTGACTTACATCACCAACATCAGTAGATCCTCCTTGGGCTGGAAGTGTTGGTTTTATAGGTTTTATTTTACCGTCTATTCCCTTAAGTTCTTTTCCTGTTTCTTTAAGGATTGTATTAGCATATTCAATTTCATCACTTGAATATTCTATCTCTCCTAATAATTCAAAGTTTTCCTGAATAATTTTAGCACCAAATCTATTTGGTATAATTTCATAGATGCCTGAAATTAAACTCAATTCGTACTCTACGTTAGCCATCATTGATGCTCCCTCTGCCATTTTTTTTGCTCTTTCATACAAAATATTGACATTCTCTTTATCGTTTTCTCGAATTCTAGTCCATATTTGTGCATAATCAGGAACTACGTTAACAACATCACCTGCTTTTTCAATATCATAATGTATTCTGGCTGTTGGTCTAATATGTTCTCTATAATAGTTTAAGGAAGTAGTATATAGTTCCATTGCATCAACAGCACTATTTCCATTCCATGGATCCCCAGATGCATGAGCGGCATCTCCAAAAAATTTCAATCTAAAATCTACTAGTGCTTTACTACTTTGTGTACTCGCCTCAATTTCATCTGCAGGATGCCAATCCATGCAGATATCTAAATCATCAAACAATCCCTCTCTAACCATCCAAACTTTTCCAAAAATTGTTTCTTCAGCTGGTGTTCCATAAAATCTTACAGTTCCTGAAATTTCTCCAGATTCAATCATTTCTTTAATGGCTATTGCAGCTCCTAGGCTTGCAGTACCAAAAAGATTATGTCCGCAACCATGGCCAGGTGCACCTTTTTCAAGAGGATCTTTGATAGGCTGTTTTTTTTGAGATATTCCAAGGTTTGCGTCAAATTCTCCCATGATTCCGATGATTGGTTTTCCTGAACCATATTCAGCTACAAAAGCTGTTTGAATTCCTGCAACACCTTTTTTTACAGTAAATCCATTTTCTTCTGCATAGTCTGATAAATAATTTGAAGATTTAAACTCTAATAATGCTGGTTCTGCCGCTTCCCATATGTTATCACTTATTTCAATAAGATTTTTTTTATGTTTCTCGATGGAGTTTACCAATGCCTTTTTGTTTTTAGACATCCGTTTTTGGGCATTAGTAGTCATAGACACTAAAAGTATTACGACTAAAAGTATATGTTTTTTCATTTTAAATTTTTGTTTTAAAATTAATGAGGTTTAATATACTATAATTATTTAATAGAATCAATTAAAATAGTAATCATATCTATGGCAGCTTGAGCAATTTTTGTTCCAGGACCAAATACACCTACAGCTCCACAATCAAAAAGAAATTGATAATCTTGAGCAGGTATGACACCTCCAACAATTACCATAATATCCTCTCTTTCATATTTTTTTAATTCAGAGATTACTTTTGGAACTAATGTTTTGTGACCTGCTGCTAGTGAAGAAATCCCAAGGATATGTACATCATTTTCTATTGCTTGTTTTACAGCTTCTTTTGGGGTTTGAAATAATGGACCGATATCTACATCAAATCCTAAATCTGCATAGGCAGTAGCTACTACCTTTGCACCTCTATCATGTCCGTCTTGACCAAGTTTAGCAATCATAATACGCGGCCTTCTTCCTTCCAGTTCTGCAAACTTATCTATGAGTTCTGTAGCTTCTTTAAATAATTTATTATTTTTTATTTCTTTACTATACACTCCTGAAATTGTTTTATGTATTGCTTTATGTCTACCAAAAGCAACCTCTAAGGCATCTGATATTTCTCCTAGAGTAGCCCTCTCTTTAGCCGCTTTTATAGTTAAATGTAATAAATTTTTCCTTTTAAGAGACTCATGGTCGTTAGATTGAATGTGTAGCTTTGCGTTTTTTGTAATCTCTGTAAGTATTTCTTTTACTTTTTTTGAATTTCTATTTTTCTTTAAACTTGAAAGTCTATTTATTTGTAATCTCCGAACAGCCTCATTATCTACATTTAATATTTGTAAAGGATCTTCTTCTTTTAATTGAAATTTATTTACACCAACAATAATATCTTGCCCACTGTCTATTTTTGCTTGTTTTTTCGCTGCAGCTTCTTCAATACGCATTTTAGGAATTCCTTTTTCTATTGCTTTTGTCATTCCACCTAATTCTTCTACTTCCTGGATTAATTGCCATGCTTTGTTTGCTATATCTTCAGTCAGTTGTTCTAGATGATAACTTCCAGCCCAAGGGTCTACAGTTTTTGTAATGTGAGTTTCTTGTTGTAAATATATTTGCGTATTTCTTGCTATTCTTGCAGAAAAATCTGTTGGTAAAGCGATGGCTTCGTCTAGAGCATTCGTATGAAGACTTTGTGTGCCGCCAAAAACTGCTGCCATTGCCTCTATTGTTGTTCTTGCTACATTGTTAAATGGATCTTGTTCTGTTAAACTCCATCCACTTGTTTGAGAGTGTGTTCTTAATGCGAGTGATTTTGGATTTTTTGGATGAAACTCTTTGACCAATTTTGCCCAAAGCATTCTAGCAGCTCTCATTTTTGCTATTTCAGTAAAATGATTCATTCCTATAGCCCAAAAAAATGATAATCTTGGTGCAAAAGAATCTATTTTCATTCCTGTCTCTATTCCTTTTTTTATGTATTCTAATCCATTAGCTAGCGTGTAGGCTAATTCAATCTCGGGAGTAGCACCTGCCTCTTGCATATGGTATCCTGAAATTGAAATTGAATTAAATTTTGGCATTTTTTCACTAGTATATTCAAAAATATCTGCTATTATTTTCATAGATGGAGTTGGAGGATAGATATACGTATTTCTAACCATAAACTCTTTTAAGATATCATTTTGAATAGTTCCTGATAAATCTATTTCATGAACTCCTTGTTCTTGTGCGGCTACAATATAAAATGCTAATATTGGTAATACAGCCCCGTTCATAGTCATAGAAACAGACATTTTATCTAAAGGAATACCCTCAAATAATATTTTCATATCTTCTACAGAGTCAATAGCAACACCAGCTTTTCCAACATCTCCCTCTACACGCTCATGATCGGAATCATACCCTCTATGAGTTGCTAGGTCAAAAGCAACAGACAAACCTTTTTGACCAGCAGCTAAATTTCTTCTGTAAAATGAATTGCTCTCTTCTGCTGTGGAAAATCCTGCATATTGCCTAATAGTCCATGGTCTTCTAACATACATCGTAGAGTATGGACCTCGTAGGTTTGGAGCTATACCAGCTCCAAAATCTTCATGATTAAAGCTTTTATGATTTGTCTTTTTTTGAAGATTTAATGATAGATTTTGAAGTGTTTTTCTAGCCATTGTCAAGTTTTGTAAATTGATACAGCTTTACATTCATGTTTTTAATTTCTTTATTTAATTTTTTGATTCTATACCCATATACAATAAAATAGATCATTAATAAAAATATGATCATCGGTAATGAAAACATAATAATATCGATAGCTAAGAATTTTGAAAAATTATAACTTGTAATTAAGTAGCTAAATTCTAAAAAAACAAACACCACTGTATAAAATAATATTAAAAAAAATAAACAGTGTTTTTTAATATTTTTTTTTAGTGTTTTTGCCGAGTCTTTTTTTTGAATGATTAGTGTTTGCAACTCTTTTATTTTATCATTAATCATAATTCCTTTTTTAATCTCTTTTGTTCTAGTTGTTCAGACAATCTTTTTTTAAGAATTGGGGGAATTAATGTTTTTGAATTGTTCGTTTTTAGAAATGGATATAGTTGAAGCTCATGCTTCATTTTAGTTGTTAGTTCAGGTAATAAATTAGTGCCTAAAAGTATGGTTTTGTTTTGGTTAAATCTTTCTTGTTCCTCTTCTGCATGCTCATTTATTTTTCTTTGGATAGCTCCTTTTTTTAGTTGGCTTAAAAAGCCACCATTTTTTTCTATTTGCTTAAATAGTTGCAGTGCTTTTTCGGCAAATTGTTTTTCTAAGCTTTCAACATAATAAGAACCATCTGTAATTTTATGAGCATCAGAAAAATAGGCTTCATTTTTTAAAATTAATAACTGATTTCTTGCAATCCGTTCTCCAAATTCATTTGATTTGTGGTAGATTGAGTCATAAGAAATATTAGAAATTGTATTTACACCTCCAAGAATAGCACTCATGCATTCACTGGTGGTTCTTAACATATTTACGTTGTAGTCATATATTGTTTTATTACGTAAAGTTGGTTTTGAGAAAATATGAGCGGTAAAATCATCAACTTCATATTCATTTAACAAAGTATTTAATAATATTCTGAAGGCTCTTAATTTTGCAACTTCAAAGAAGTAATTATTTCCGATTGAAAAATTGAAATGAATTTTTGTAATAATAGATGGTCCAAAAATCTCAATATATTCATTGGTATGAGCTAATGCATAAGCCAATTCTTGAATAATACTGGCCCCAGCATTTTGATATAAAGATGCATTAACACTAATAGAGTTATTTGAGTTGTATATGAATTTTTTGGTCTCAGCTATATCTGAGTTCATATTGTTGTACCAATTTCCACTAGAAGCTAAATTCTCTATAATATCTATCTGAAAATAGATATGACTATTGTTGTAATAATTATGGATATCATTAACAAAAGTAGCATCCAGAAACTCAAGTTTTAGATATAAGGATATTTTTTCTATGTCTATGTTATCTAGTAGTAACTTGTATTTAAATTTTTTATTTGCAATAAACTGAATAGCTGTGGCCCCTCTCTCTATACTATCTAAAGCTAATTTATTGGCAATTTCTATATTGTCAACAAAAATAGTCTGACAAATATTATAGCCAACATCAGGTAAAGAAATCTTTGATAAATGTCTATCCTCTTTGGTATAGAATGGTTTTACAGCAATGCCGTCATTTGATTTCCATATCAAGGATTCATTATAATCAAGTCCATTAAGGTCTACTTGAATTTTTTGTTTCCAAGCAGCTGTAGTTATGGGATCAAAATCGTTGAACAAAAAACTATCCATTTATTTTCTTAATGTATCAAATTCTATGATGTAAATATCTTCGTTTTCTTTTTTCATTAAATATTGCTCTCTAGCAAATTTTTCAAGTTGAAGAGAGTCTTGAAGTTCTGTAATTGTTTTTTTGTCTTTACTAATTTCCTTTTTATAAAAGTTTATGGTATTATTTAATTCTTTAATTTCTTTTTTAAACTCTTTATTTAACTGAACATTGGTGTCAAAAAAAAACATCCATACTAGAAAGCTACTAAATATGATAACATATGAATTGGTTAAAAACTTGAAAAGTTTATTTTCTTTTATTTTTTTTGAAACCATATTTTATAGGCGTTCACTTATTACAGTTCTAACAATATCAATAGCTACAGTATTGTATCTGTCATTTGGTATGATAATGTCTGCAAAGCTTTTCGTAGGTTCAATAAATTGCCGATGCATTGGTTTTAAAGTTTCTTTGTATCGATTTAGAACTTCATCAATATCTCTACCCCTTTCCTTTATATCTCTTTTTACTCGTCTAATTAATCTTTCGTCTGCGTCTGCGTGAACAAATATTTTTATATCAAACAGATCTAGTAATTTTTTACTATTAAAAATTAAAATCCCCTCTACAATTACAACTTTTCGGGATTGAGTTTTTAACGTTTCTGTTGTTCTGTTGTGTGTCACGAAAGAATAAATAGGTTGTTGTATTTCTTTTCCAGATTTTAAAGTTATAATATGCTGTTCTAACAATTCAAAATCAATGGCTCTAGGATGATCAAAATTTATTTTTATTCTTTCTTCATAGGATAAATTGTCAGTAGATTTGTAATAAGAATCTTGCGAAATAACGCAGACCTCATCTTCGGGTAATTCATTTAAAATTTGATTTACAACAGTTGTTTTACCACTTCCTGTTCCTCCAGCTATACCTATTACAAGCATTGTTAAATTTTCTTATTAATTTGACAAATAATTATACACAAATTTAATAAAATAATAATTGATTAGTTTATTAAGAGGCTTCTTTCGTAAATAATAAAAAATCATAGAAAACTCGATGTAGAACCTAGAGAAAAGAGGTTAATTTTTACTTTTAGTCGGGATAAGAAGATTATTTCATGATCCTCCATTTTTAAGTTGCAAATTAAAGCATCGCTTTAATTTAAATAAACAAACGAAAAAATCTCCTAAAGAAAGTTAACTTTATACGAAGATTTTTCGTTTTATTTTGTCGGGATGAGAGGATTCGAACCTCCGATCTCTGGTCCCCCAGACCAGCACTTTAACCGGACTAAGCTACATCCCGAATTGATGCAAATATAAATGTTATAACTCTTTTGTGATAGTATCTTTCATACATAAATTTCTATGCTAGTGCCTCTTTATAGGTTTTTAAACACCGTTCTCTTGCAAATTTATGATCTACCATTGGAGATGGGTAGGTGAGTTCTTGAAAGTCTGGAACCCATTTTTTAATATATGAAAAGTCTTTGTCAAATTTTTTTATTTGGCTAGTTGGGTTAAAAATTCTAAAGTAAGGAGAAGCATCTACTCCTGTTCCAGCAACCCATTGCCAATTACCAACATTACTAGACATCTCATAATCATGAAGTTTTTCTGCAAAATAAGCTTCACCCCATCTCCAATCTATTAATAAATGTTTACAAAGAAAACTGCCTACTAGCATACGAACTCTGTTATGCATAAAACCAGTATTGTTCAGTTGTCTCATTCCTGCATCTACCATTGGGTATCCTGTAGTTCCATTACACCACTTTTTAAAATCATCTTCATTATTTCTCCAAATAATCCTGTCATACTTGGGCTTAAATGAATCTTTGTGTGTGTGAGGGAAATGCCATAATATTTGCATAAAGAACTCTCTCCATATTAACTCTTTGAGAAAAGTTTTGTTTTCTTGCTCCTCAGCTCTTGATACCATTTGACGCACACTTACTGTACCAAATCGGAGATGAGGGCCTAGTTTAGAGGTGTTGTCTAGAGCAGGAAAATTTCTAGTTTCTTCATATTCGTTGATAATTCTTGAATTAAAAATATAATTTTTAATTGGGGTGTTAGTTTCCTCGAACCCTAACTCCTCTAATGTAAGTTCTTTCGCTTTTGATTGTGTATATAGTTGGCTTAGTAAGTCTTCAGATGTATAATGGGTGTGATTGATTTGTTCGTACGCTTCCATCCATTTTTTTGAATAGGGTGTATAAACAACATATGGATTACCATCTTTTTTAGTAATCTCATTTTTTTCAAAAATTACCTGATCTTTAAAAGAATTAAAATTTATATTTTCGGATGATAATAACTCTTTAATCTCTTGGTCTCTTTTAATAGCATAAGGTTCATAATCATGATTTGTAAATACACTTGCTATTGGATATTTTTTAATAAGTGACTCAAAAACTTCTATTGGCTTTCCATGATATATATCAATAGATGCATCAAATGATTTTAAATGTTCATTCATAGATCTCAATTCCTTAATAATAAAAGAAACACGAGCATCATTTTTAGGTAGTTTATCTAAAATACTAGTATCAAAAATGAAAATTGGAAGTACTTTTTCACCTGATTTTAGAGCATTAAATAATGCAACATTATCATGTAATC
>Ga0233444_10002357_pt1 | contig 19982 bp, 21 predicted proteins | sample SI_124_October20_6_FD_182792 | JGI IMG/M metagenome (GOLD analysis project Ga0233444, IMG submission 182792) | Seawater microbial communities from Saanich Inlet, British Columbia, Canada - SI_124_October2016_10_MG | ecosystem: Environmental > Aquatic > Marine > Inlet | place: Canada: British... | reverse complement strand
TTTTTTATCATCTAATATTTATAACCTAAAAATGATACCTACAGCTAATCACTTTAGAAATCAATAAAGTATGATTAATAGTATTGGTTTAAGTACACTTTAATAGTATATTACTAATTTATTAATTTATTTTAAAAAATTTATGGGAATAGGAATTTCGAGCGCACAAACATTAATAGAGTTAAAATCTTCCGGGCATTTGTCTGAGGTTTCTTCAATATGTGATATAGGTGCCACTGAAATACATATAACTAAAACTGATTTAAAAAAATTATTTTCACAAACAAAAATCAATCTATCAAAATCAATTGATGAAATACCCAATATAGATAATTGGCCAAGCAAAAACCCCAGGACGTCAGCAAAATATTTATACGAGCTTTTAAGTAAAGTAAATTTCTATAAAACTATTGATTTAAATGGTTTATATAATTCAATTAAGCATGATTTAAATTTTCCTTTTACGGATCAAGAATATCTTAATAAATTTGATTTAGTAACAGATTTTGGATCATGTGAGCACGTGTTCAATATAGCTGAGGCCTACAAAACAATGCATAAGTTGACAAAGGTAAATGGATTAATGATAGTTGTTCAAAATCTTTTCAATGGAAATGGATATTTTAATTTCGACGAAGGTTTTGTAAGAGGTATAGCTGCTTCAAATAGTTATGATATCGTCAACTGTTCTTACATTATTACATCAAATGAAAAAACATCCTCAGGGACTTTTTTTGAATATCACATTCCTATGAGTAAAAAATTATTTGAAGTTTTAAATCTCACAAAAATTAGATCGGTAGGTATTTGTGCGGTTTTAAAAAAAAAATCTAACAATGAATTTATTTATCCTTATCAAGGGGATTACATGGAAAAAGTATACGGTATTGTTGGATTTAATCAAAAGTATATTGAAGATAAAACTATGAATTTTAGGTACATAAAGTCTTCAAAAAAAGAAATTAATGAAGTTAGGTTTTCAGATTTAGTCAAAGAGTTTTTTAGAAGAATTTTAAAAAAGATTAAGTGATTATTTTTTAAGTTTTTTTGTTATATCTTTCATCAAAGATTTTACATCTAATTTGTTTCGCTTATGAAGCCAATCTCTATTTCCATAAAAACCAACATCTTGTGTGTTTTTCAAACAGTAAAAGTTAATTTGTCTTTTAAAATTATTTTTTGTGAATATTTCACTTAAAATTGAACTTATTCCACCGGAAAATGTGTTTTCATCTATCACAAAAATATTTTTATACTTTTTTAAACAATTTATTAATTTTTTTTCATTAATTGGTTTTAATTTTATCAAATCAATTATATCTAATTGTAAATGTTTTTTCCCCAATATATTTGAAAGCTCAATACTTTTATGAGTCATAATGCCGGTAGTGATAATGCAATTTTTTGACTTTCGGTTTATTATCTTAAAGTTTGAGTCAAAGCTTATTTTATCAGAATATAAAACACTTTGTTGGCTTTTATCCAATCTAACATAGGAGGGTTTTTTACTTTTTGAGACAATCTCACAAATTTTTTTTGTGGAAATTGAGTCAGATGGATTGTAAATTTCTAATTCAGGTAGCATCCTCATTACTCCAATATCGATTATCGCCTGTGCGGAGTGACCGGCTGTATCGTATGAAAGTCCAGACCCTAAACCGACTAATACGATTGGTAAATTATGACTACAGACATTAATCTTAATATGTTCATAACACCTCATTGTTAAAAAAGGTATCATACTAAAGATAAAGACTTTTTTATTATTCATTGCAAGTCCTGTTGCAATATTGATCATTCCTTGCTCTGCAATCCCTACATTATAAAATTTATCTGGAAAATCCTTTCTAAATTTTGGCAAACTATATGCAGAAATATCAGCAGTAAGAAAAACGATTTTTTTATTTTTTTTTGAAATTTTGTACATTTCATCAAAAAAAGCATTTCTAAAATCAATTTTATTATTTTTCATATTCATTTAGAGCAATTTCAAATTCTTTTTGACTCGGCGCTTTATGATGCCAATTCACATTATTTTCCATAAATGAAACACCTTTACCTTTGATAGTATTAGCAATAATTGACAATGGACGTTTTGTTTTTTTTATAAGATTAAAGGCAGATTTCAGTTCAGAAAAAGAATGCCCATTTATTATTTTTGTGTCCCAGCCGAAAGATTTAAATTTTTTTTCGATTTCTTTATGAACATTGTCTTCAAAAATCTGAAATTCCGATAATCTATTAAGATCTACAATAACTATTAAATTTTTTATTTTCAATCTGCCTGCAAGTGATACTGACTCCCACATTGAACCAGAGTCACACTCACCATCACCAACTAAACAAAATACTTTATAATTTTTTTTATCTATTTTAGAATTTATTGCCATGCCTAATCCAATTCCTACCACTTGGCCTAAAGACCCAGAGTTATATTCTGATCCAGGAATATTTATGTCAGGAAGAATATGAATTCTAGACCCATTCTTACCGTAGGAAATTAGTTCCTTTTTTTTAATTAGACCTAGCTCAGCCCAAAGCTGGTATAAAGCAAGATGAGCATGCCCCTTTACTAAAACTCTATCTCTGGAATTCCATTTTTCTTTATTTAAGTTTATTTTGTAAACCAAATATAGATAAGTTAAAATTTCAACGCATGATAAAGTGCCTCCCATATGGGCTCCAGCACCTCCAGTCATCTGAGCTAATTTCAGTATCCCTTTTCTGAGTTCAAATGTCTTTTTTTCAAATAATAGTGAGTTTTTAATACGCATTGTTAAATTGATATATAAAAAAAGCCGTTAAGTCTAACAATAAAATACTTTACAGTTCAAAAAATGAACGGTATTGTTCAAATAATGAACAAAATAATAAAAGATAATATTGACCATTTTAATCTTTTACGAAAAATAGGCAAAAAAGACAAAAAAAGCCAGAGAGAACTCGCTAAAGATTTAGGTTTTAGTTTGGGAAAGTTAAATTATTGCTTAAAAGAATTGCAAAAGAAAGGTTTAATAAAAATCAAGAATTTCAAAAAGAATCCAAACAAACTTAACTACTTATATTACCTGACCCCTAAAGGAATAACCACTAAAACCAGTCTAACAATTAGTTTCATGAAAAGAAAAATGCGGGAGTATGAAGAACTAAAAATGGAAATTGAAGATAAATAAAATGTGGGTAATAGCAAAATATAAAAAAAAAGAATTCAATACTTTTTTAAAAGAATTTAAAAAAAAATTAGGAAATGAAATGAAAATTTATCAACCTAAAGTTTTATTTAATAGAAAAACAAAAAAAATTTTTTTTAAATCAATATTAGGGAATTATATTTTTTTGTGGAATGAGAAATTTAAAAATCAAAATAATTTAGAAGCATTAAAATTTACAAAAGGTTTAGAATATTTTTTATTAAAGCCGGAATGTAATCAATCTCAAATTACAGAATTTATTAATTCATGTAAAAATCATGAGGACGAGAAAGGATTTTTGAGGCCTAGTTTTTTTATGTCTATAATACAAGATAAAGCAAAATTTTTGACAGGCCCATTTGCTAATTTTGCATTCAAGGTAGTTGAAAAAAAAGAAAAGTTTTTATGTGTTTTTATTGATGGGTTTAAATTGATTCTAAAAAATAATAGTAAAAATCATTTTCAACCATTGTAAAAAAAAAATTATGTTTAACTCTTTAATCGATGAAAAAAATCGAAGTGCGGAGCATTGGGGAATTAAAACTAAAATAATTCTTAAAAACAATTGGAAGAATTTAGAAAATAAATCTCGTCCTGCAAAAGTGCTGAATAAGGTATATTATTTAGACTCAAAAAAATTTCATAAAATTTTCAAAGAATCAAACAGAGAAGCACTTATGCAGCTTCAGAAAAAACTCTATAAAGGCAATTTGGTTATAATTAAAAGTTTATTTAAATTATCTGATATAAGTAGAATAAAAGATTATTTAAAAAAAATTAAAGAAAGTAAGAAATCAAATTTTTTTAAAACACTGCAAGGTTGTCCCAATTTTCATAGAATGATTGGATTAAAAGAGAGCTCAAAGTACGTCTTAAATTCAAATAGGCATGATTTCTATTTTTTTCCATGGAATAAAAAAAAAGAAAAATTAGATTTATTTAAATTTTTTAATCCTACTTGGAGAATAATTAAATTATTATCAGGATTTAACTATAAAGCTTTTGAAAAAAACAAACCGCGTGATGGTCAAATTGATAGGATACTGATAAGAAAATATCCAAATAATACTGGCTATCTTGAAGCGCATACTGATCCCAAGACTCTCAGAATAGTTTCAGGTATACATTTTAGTGAAATTGGAAAAGATTTTGAAAAAGGGGGTTTATTTTTCCTCACCAAAAAAAAATTAATGAATGTTGAAAAATATTTAAAAACTGGTGACATGGTTCTTTTTTATCACTCGTTGCAACACGGTGTTCAGAAGGTAATTTCAAAAAATAAAAGTTTTCATAAGTCAAGATGGTGGGTGGGTCTTACTAATCCAATCAGTGACGAAATTAAAAACAGAGAAATTCAAAAAAAAATTAAGTGATTTATAAAAAAAATATTTTGATTACAGGCGCTGGTGGTTTCATTGGCTCAGCATTATTTAATTGTTTAAAGAAAAAAAATTATAACGTTTTTGGAATTGATTTTGATTTTTTAAAGAATAATAAGGATCTTATTGAGGTAAATTTAGTGAATGAAAAACAATCTAAGAATGCGATTAAAAAGATTAATCCTTCTTTTGTTTTTCATCTAGCTGCTTATGCAGGACCACCGAGGAATGAAAAAAATCCTAAGTTCGCAAGAGAATATAATGTAGATTTAACATTAAACCTTTTGAATTGTCTTAATAAAGATACAAAATTCTTTTTCCCATCGACTGACAAAATATTTGAGGGGTTAAATTTTCCTGATGAAAATACAAAACTTAAACCTGTTAATGTTCACGGAAAACTTAAATTAGAGTGTGAAGAGCTCATAAGAAACTTTACGAAACAACATTTTATTTTCAGACAACCCGTAGTACATGCTTATGGTGGACATAATCAGTCAACAAAAATGAGCGGGACAGGATCATTTTTAGATCATTCGGTAGATCTTATTCAAAATAAAAAAAGTGTTAATATTTTTTCTAATGTAAAAAGGTGTTTTTTAAAATTAGATGAACTTATTAAGGTTTACGAAATTTTATTAAATTCAGATAAATATGGAACTTATAATCTTTCTAGCCCAATGAAATCCTATTACGAAAGATTAGTTGAAATTTGTAAGAATAAAAAAATTGATTTTGATAAATATATAAATTCAGTTGAGGGAAAAGTTAATCCTTTAGAGCAAGATATAAACTCTACCAAATTTAAAAATAACTTTAATTTTAATTTCAGCTAATATGAAAAAGATAAATTTTAGAGGTGCGGTTCTTTTTAAAAATAATACTAAATTAAAGATTGTTAATTTAAGATTTTCAGAAAAATTAAAGAAAGGACAAGTTTTAGTAAAAATTAAATACTCAGGTATTTGTGGTAAGCAAATTGATGAAATTGAGGGGATTGGAGGTAAAGATGAATTTCTACCGCATTTACTTGGCCATGAGGGAAGTGGAGTAGTTATAGGAGTTGGACCCAAAGTAAATAAAGTTAAACCAAAAGATAAAGTTGTTTTACACTGGATTAAAGGCTCTGGCATACAAAGTGAAACTCCTAACTATTTTTTTGGAAAAAAAAAAATAAACGCAGGATGGGTCACAACTTTCAATGAATATGCAGTTGTTTCTGAAAATAGATTAACAAAAATTAAATCTAAATACCCCTTAAAGAAAGCTGCTTTATTCGGTTGTTGTGCCACAACTTCTTTGAGTCTAGTTTTTAATAAACTTAAACTTAAATCAAAAGACAAGTTATTAATAGTAGGAATTGGTGGCTTGGGTCAAGTTTTAATTCAAGGATCAAAAATTTTTAAACCTAAATCTATATATGCAGTTGATGTTAATAAGCATGCTTTAAAAAAGGCAAAAAAATTTGGGGCCAATCATACTTTTGATTTTTTGAGCAAAAAGCATTTAGATATTTTAAAAAAATTAAAATTTAACAAGATTGTAATAACAACAGGCAATACAAAAGCTATAAACTTTAGTTTAAAATTATTAGAACATCCTGGAAATTGTTTTTTAATGGGGGTACCTAAAAGAAAAAGTTTTTTAAGTACAAACGCATGGAATGTAATGCATGATCAAGTTATTCAAGGCTCTTTAGGAGGAGGTGCAAATCCTGATAGAGATATAAATAAATTTATGGAATTAGATAGAAAAAGAAAAATTAATTTAAATCCAATCATTTTTAAAACTTTAAGTTTTAGTAAAATCAATAAAGGTATACAAATTTTCAAAAATATGCATAACTCAGGTCGAATATTAATTAAATTTTAATGAAAAAATTCTCATCTATAATTATTTCTGGTGCGCTAGCTCAAGATCACGAATTTATTTATCCATATTATAGATTGTTAGAAGCTGAAAGCGATGTAGAAGTTTGCTTAATAGGGGGGAAGCCAGTTCAAGGAATATTAGGCACAGCTTTACCACCTAACAAATCACAAAAGGTAAAAGATATAAATGAAGTTGATCCTAAAAATTATGATCTATTAGTGCTTCCTGGCGGTGTCAAGGCAATGGAAAAAATAAGATTAGAAAAAAAATTAATTAATTTCATTTCAGATTTCCATAAGTTAGATAAAGTGATCGCTTGTATCTGTAGTGGAGTACAGCTTTTAATATCCGCTAAAATTGTTAAAGGAAAAAAAATAGCTGGATATTATAGTTTAGAGGACGATATTGTAAATGCAGGAGCAATTTATACAGATTTACCATCAGTAGTAGATGGAAAAATCATTACTACAGCTCATTACAAAGATATGGGTCCATGGATGGCTTCAACTTTAAAATTTTTTAAATGAAAACAGACGAAGCTTATTTTGACAACAAGGTAATACAAAAACCTTGGGGCTTAGAATATGTGGTATTAAGAATTAAAAATTTATTATCAGTTACATTTTTAGAGATTAAACCTGGCAAAAAAACTTCTTTGCATTGTCATACAAACAAAAAAACAGGTTTTATTGTAGTACAAGGAAAAGCTAAATTAAATTTAGGCATAGTTAATAAAACGTCAAGAACATTCGATCCTATTTCAAAGATAACTATTCACCCAAGACTATTCCATTCTATAAAATGTGTTTCCAAAATTCCTATGCATGCTTTAGAATTCGAAACTCCTGCTGACAAAAATGATCTTGTAAGATTTGATGATAAATACGGAAGAATAAATAAGAGTTACGAAACAAAATTTATAAAGATGAATAAGAATAAATTACTAAAATTTTTGGATATTAAAAAATTTCAAAGTCAAAATTTAAAACATAATAAAGTTTCTTATTCGATACAAACTCATAAGAACTTTAAAAAAATTCTTAAAGAAAAAGGTAAAACAATATTTGCCGTTTTAGGGGGAAATATTGTTGACGGTAAAAGGAAAAAATTATTAAAATACGGTGATACAGTCACAGCATCTGTTTTAAAAAAATTTTCTAGTTTTTATAAAATAGAAAAAAATCTTACTTTACTAAAAGTTACAAAAAATTAATTTATGAATTATAGATTAGAAGTTTTTAAAAAAGCTTCGCTTTGTAGGAATTTTGAAATTTATACATCAAAATTTATAAAAACTGGAGATATTTATATTCCAACTTATGTCTCAACAGGTCAAGAATTTATAGCAGCCTCACTATCCGTATTGTGTGCAACAAAAAAAATTAAGCCATTACTATTTGGTCAACATAGATGTCATTCAATATATTTAGCATTTAATGGTAAGATCGATTTATTAGTTGACGAACTTTTAGGACTTTCCTCAGGTATTAACCAGGGTTTTTCAGGTTCCGCATCAATTGGCAACAAATCAATTAATATGTATGGCCACGATGGCCTTATGGGTTCTAACGGACCAATTGGTGTAGGCGCATGTTATGCTTCTAAGAAACCAACTATAATCTTTTTAGGTGATGCTGCTGTGGAAGAAGATTATGTTTTAGGTGCTATGGGATGGGCTTCAAAAAAAAATTTACCAATAATTTTTATAATAGAAGACAATAATTTTTCAATTTCAACAGAAAAATCAATAAGGAGAAATTGGGAAATAAAAGATGTTGCTAAATCTTTTAAAATAAAATCATACGATTTAAATGACTGTCCAAAAGAAATAAAATCGAAATCAAAATTTTTTTTTAAAAATCCGCTACTTTTAAATATTTTTACAAATAGGATCAATGAACACAGAGGTGGAGATAAATTAAATTTAAATATGAAAGATAGGTATCTTACTGAAAGAAATAAAATTGGAACAGCTGCAGAAAAAATAGATTATTTAATTGGAAAAAAAATTGAAAAAATATGGTTAAAACGCTTAGGGAAACAATAAAAAGCACAATAAGAACACACTTAAAAAATAAGATTGGCAAAGTTTATGGCCAATGCTTGAATGCTGTTGATTGGATTGAAGGAACCGTACCTAGTTTAAAAGAAAAAGATGGCTTAGTTGATTTAAGCATGGCAGATGTAGCTAATGGAGGTATAGTTGTCGGAGCTGGTTTAATCGAAAAACCAATTTATATAATTAGGTTTCAAGGTTTAAATTGGTTCAACGCACCAATAATAATTAATTATGCTTGTAAATCAAAAGAAATTTGGAAGATACCGTGCCCTATCTTAATAAGGAGTATAGGAATGGAAGGGTCTATCGGTCCAGTAACTGGCTCTTCACATCATTCAATTTATTTTAGAATGCCAGGAATAAAAATAATAAGCCCAATGACACCTAAAGAGTACAAAATGTCATACAAATACTTTCTAAAAAATCAAGAAGTTGTCTATTTATCTGAACACTCTAAAAGCTACGATAATAAAAAAGAGCTTAGCGATAAAATTGAAAAAAAAACAGATTTAATTATTTTTGCGGTATCGATTACAAGATTTCAGGCAGCAAGGGTAAGAGACTATTTTAGAAAAAAAAATATTAGTATTTCTATTGCAAATATTGTTTGGATAAAACCTTTTATCATAAAAAAAAAATGGATTGAGACTTTAAAAAAATCTAAATACGGAGGTTTATTGTTAGATGATGACTATGTAAATGGAACAGCAAAATCGTTAGCTTATGAACTAATTTACAAGTCAAAGAAAAAAGTTGAGGTATTAGGTTTAGAAGATCGTTCAGCAGGCTTTTCTCACGTTACGGACAATTTATCACCTAATTTTGAAAGAATTAAAAAAGAAGTTTATAATATTATTAAAAAGAAATGAATTTGGGTTTACGAAATAAAAAAGTTCTTATTATTGGCGGCAGTAAAGGAATAGGTGAAAAAATTTCTTACGAGTTTTTACAACAAGGTTGTAATGTAACTTTAATTGCAAGAAACAAAAAATTACTCAAAAAAACTATTATTAATTTAAATAAAATAAAACCTGGAAATAATTATGTTTCAATAAATCTTATGCCAGAAGGAAACCCAACAAAAGTAATAAAAAAAATATTTAATTCGTTTGGTATTCATGAAATAATAATAAATTGCGTTGGAGGGGGGCTAGGTGTAAATAATCCTCCAAAAAAATATAAAGATTGGAACAATGTGTGGAGATTTAATTGTGGTATAGCTATTGAAAGTAACATGGCTGCTTTAAAATACTTACATAAATCAAAATTTGCAAGATTCATTCATATATCTTCTTACGCCAGTAAATTAGCAAAACCATCTCATAATAAAGTTGCTTACTCATCATCAAAAGCTTTTCTTAATTCATATATTAAAAATATGTCTAAGATTTATGGAAGTAAAAATATTATCTTTAGTGGAATTATGCCAGGACCTATTCTTGCAAAAGGAAAGTTTTGGCAAAAAGAAATTAAAAAAAATCCAGTAAAAGTTCAAAAATATTTGAATAAAAATTTTGCTTTAAAGAGATTTGCAAAATATCACGAAATTAATCCATATATTTTGGCACTAGCATCTAAATTTTCAACATATACATCTGGTTCAATTATAGATTTAAGTGGTGGTGAGATCGATCAATGAAGTGTCTTGTAACAGGAGCCGCAGGATTTATTGGAAGTAACTTAGTAGATAAACTAGTTGCTCAAAAACATAAAGTTATTGGTATAGATAACTTTGCTACAGGCAGTAGAGAAAATTTAAAATCGTCGATAAAAAAAATCAAATTAAAAAAAATCGATATAAGAAGTCTACAAAAATTAAAAAAAGCTAATTTATCTAGAGACGTTGATTGGGTTTTTCATCTTGCAGGTTTAGCAGATATAGTTCCGAGCATAAAAAGTCCAATTGATTATCTAAACACAAACATAACTGGAACTCAAAACATCTTAGAAATTTTTAGAAAGAGTAAATTAAAAAAATTTATTTATGCTGCTTCAGCTAGTTGTTACGGTATTCCAAAAAAATTTCCTACTAAAGAAAATTCTAAAATAGACCCAAGATATCCCTATGCATTATCAAAATATTTAGGAGAAGAGCTCGTTATGAGTTGGGCAAAAGTTTACAAAATGCCAAATATATCAATGAGATTTTTTAATGTTTACGGACAGAGATCCAGAACTACTGGGGCTTACGGTGCTGTATTCGGAGTATTTTTAGCTCAAAAATATCATAATTTACCTCTAACAATTGTCGGAAATGGAAAACAAACAAGAGATTTTATTCACGTAGATGATTTAACAGATGCCTTGATAAAAGCTGCAAAAAGTAAATACATAGGGAAAATTTATAATATTGGGAGCGGAAAGGAAACATCTGTAAATTATATTACAAAATTTATTAGTAAAAATTTTGTGAATATTAAAAAAAGACCAGGAGAACCTGATAGGTCATTAGCTGATATTAAAAAAGTTAAAAAAGAACTTAATTGGAGGCCAAAAGTCACCATATCAAATGGGATAAACAGACTTTTGAAAGATTTAAACAAATGGAAAAACGCCCCCCTCTGGACACCTAAGAAGATACAAAAAGCTACAAAAGAATGGTTTAAAGTTTTAGAAAAATGAAAAAAATTTTTGATCTTAAAGAATTAAGTAATTTAATTAAAATTAAACATAAAAAAAAAAAAATTGTTTTATGTCATGGTGTATTTGATGTAATACATATTGGGCATCTTGAGCATTTTAATCAAGCCAAGAAACAAGGTGATATTTTAATTGTTTCTATAACTGCAGACAAGTTTATTAATAAAGGACCGAACAGACCAGCGTTTAATCAAAATATCAGATTAAAAGCTTTATCAGCAATTGCTTCAATTGACTATGTTTGCTTAAGTCATTCTAATACCGCAATAAATACCATTAAAACTTTAAAACCAAACTTTTATTGCAAGGGATTAGAATATAAAGATCAAAATAATGATTTAACAGGAGAAATAAAAAATGAAATTAATATTTTAAAAAAAAATAAAGGTAAAATAATATTTACTACCGGAACAATCTCTAGTTCAAGCAAGCTTCTCAATAAATATTTTGATAATATCTCAAATCAACAAGCAGATATAATTAATAAAATTAAAAAAAAAAATTCATTTACTCAAATTAAAGAAAAAATAAATAAATTTAAAAATGATACAGCGCTAGTTATTGGCGAGACAATAATTGATGAGTATAATTTTATTGAGGTCTTAGGAAAATCTGGCAAGGAGCCAAACTTGGTTTTAAGAGATCTCTATTCTGAATTATATATTGGTGGAGCAGCTGCAACGGCTGTTAACATTTCAAACTTTGCAAAAAAAGTTTACTTACTTACTTTTTTAGGTGAAAATTCTGAATATTTAAAATTTATTAAAAAAAATCTACCAGCTAATGTAGAAATCCATTTTTTAAAAAAAAAGAATTCACCGACAATTATTAAAAAACGTTATATCGATGAAATAAGCAAAAATAAATTGCTTGGAGTTTACAAAATTAATGACGAACCTTTAGACAAAATACAGGAAAAAGATCTTAATGAGAAATTTATTAAATTAAATAAAAAATCAAATTTGATTGTAGTATCAGATTACGGTCATGGTTTTATCCCAAAAAGTTTAATAAAAAAATTAAATACTTCAAACAAAATCGTTGCTTTGAATGCACAAATAAATGCAAGCAATGTGAGCTTTCATAGTTTAAATGATTATAAAGGTATTGATTGTGTAATAATTAATGAAAGAGAGTTAAGACATCAAATGAGAAATAGAAATAGCGATATTAAATTACTAATGAAAAAAATTTCTTCAGAACAAAAATACAAAAATATAATTGTTACAAGAGGCTCTCAAGGTGCAATAATGTTTGATAATAAATTTAAAAAAACATATTATTGTTCAGCTTTTGCAAGTAAAATTGTTGACAAAGTTGGATCTGGTGACTCCATGTTATCTCTTGTTTCATTGTCAATTAAAAATAAAATTGATAAAAATTTAACATTATTAATTGGTTCTTTAGCTGCAGCCGACTCAGTCGAACATTTTGCCAATAAGTCCTCTTTTAAAATGCTGAAATTACTAAAAAATTTAGAACATTTATTAAAATAGTTATGATGAAAATTCTTATCACAGGTGGAGGTGGATATGTTGGCTCAATGTTAGCAAAACATTTAGCTAATAAGAATTATAATATAACTGTACTTGATTTAATGATGTACGAACCTAAATTATTTGAAAATGATGAAAAGATAAATGTTATTAAAGGAGATATCAGAGATCAAAATTTATTAAAGAAAATTTTACCCAATCATAAGATTGTTATACACCTGGCATGTATTTCTAATGACCCAAGTTTTGAATTAAATCCATCATTAGGCAAATCTATAAATTTGGATAGCTTTGAGCCACTTGTAAAAATTTCAAGAGATGTGAATGTAGAAAAATTTATTTATGCATCCTCCTCTTCAGTTTATGGAATTAGCAAAGAAAAGAACGTAACTGAAGATTTAGAATTAAAACCTTTAACAGATTATTCAAAATATAAAGCTCTATGTGAAAAAATATTATTCAATTACTCAACTGATAACTTTTGTACGACAGTGATAAGACCAGCAACAGTTTGTGGATACTCAATCAGACAGAGGCTTGACGTCGTAGTGAATATTTTGACAAATTTGGCTTACAATAAAAATAAGATAACTGTTTATGGAGGAGATCAATTAAGACCTAATATTCATATAGATGACATGATTAGATCATATGAATTAATGATTACACCTGACATGAAATTAATAAACAAAAAAATCTATAATATTGGTTTTGATAATTTTCCAGTGGTAGAAATAGCAAATAAGGTTAAAGCAATAATTGGTAAAAATGTAGAACTAAATTTAGTTCCAACAAATGATATTCGATCATATCATATCTCTTCAAAAAAAATTAAAGACGAACTAGGTTTTACACCATTAAAAAACATCGACGATGCGATAATTGATTTAAAAAATGCTTTTGAGAATGGATTGCTTCCCAATTCATTAAGCGATGCAAAATATTTTAATATTGAAACAATGAAAAAAATAAAATTAAAATGAAAAAAAAATTGATAAATTTAGGAAATATTACCTCTCAAGACTTTATAAACGATCCTAAAAGATTAGGTATTACATTAAGCAGATACAAGTTTGTCGGAAAAATGTTCGAGGGTTTTAACTCTGTTTTAGAAGTAGGGTCTGGAGATGGTTTTAAGTCTTTAAGTCTGAAAAATAGTTTTAAGTCTCTTACGCTAACTGATATTCAACCTAAAAAAAAAATATTATTTGATACTAACTATAAAGAAAACTCATACGTTTTCGGGTCTGGCTCATTCAACTTTAAAAACATTGATTTTATATTACATGACTTTGTCAAAAATTCACTTAAACAGAAATTTGATGGAATTTTTGGATTAGACGTGCTTGAGCATATTAAAAAAAAAGACGAAAAGAAATTTATATTAAATTTAAAAAAATCACTTAAACCAAACGGTTCCTTAATCATTGGCATGCCATCTCTACAAAGTCAAAAATATGCCTCAAAACTCGCAAAAAAAGAGCATGTAAACTGTAAAACAAAAGCAGAGTTAAGAAAATTTCTAAAAAAATATTTTGAAAATGTTTATATGTTTTCAATGAATGATGAAGTACTTCACACAGGTTTTGATGATCTGTCTCATTATATAATTGATCTCGCTAATTAAATTTTAAGAAAATAAACAAATAAATTTATTTCTGTACAAACAATATGATTTTAAAGTTATTTAAAAAAAATATATCAAAGTTATTTCAAAATCCAAAAATTATTACAAAAAAAATTTTTGTTCTTTTAAAGCTTGTACGTCAATTTATAATTTTAATTTTTGAAATACCTATTTATATTTTTTGTGTACCAATAATATTTTTTATTTTAATTTTAAATAGTTTCTTCAGGATAAGATTTGGAATTATTAGGTCTCAACCTTTTGGTAATTCAATGTTAAATATGAGTTTAATAAAATTATTTAAGAATTTAGAAAAGTCTAAAAGTTTAGATCTATTCTGCTATAAAAAAAAATTTATTAATACCCAATTATTTAAATTTGCAAAAAGAGAATTTAGTATTTCATATTTATATAAATATTTTTATAATTTAAGTAATCTTTTAAGATTAAAAAGTTTACAATTTCCTAAAATTTTGGATTTAAGACACCGTTATTCAATCTTTAAAGATAAACAAAGAAGATATGCAAATTATTTCCCTTATTTTAAATTTAAAAATGATGAAGATAAAAAGGCATATGGATTTTTAAAAAAAATAGGATTGAGTGAAGAATCCAAATTTATTTGTATAATATTAAGAGACTCAAAATATAAAACCTCACTTAACGATAGTATCAATTATGATTATCACTCTTTTAGAAATGTTGATGAAAAAAACTATGAAAAAACTATCATTAAACTTATAGAAAAAGGATACTGGGTTTTTAGGATGGGCTCAATCGTAGAAAATAAATTAAATATAAATTCAAAAAAATTTATAGATTATCCATTTTTAAACGAAAGAAATGATTTTTTAGATATTTGGTTAATGGCTAATTGTCATTTCTGTATAACCAGCGGAACCGGTTTAGATATGGTGAGTGTTTGTTTTGGAAAACCAATAGTTTATACAAACTTAGCTGAATATAAGCCTCCGTTCTTTTTTTTCAATTCAGATTTGGTGATATTCAAAAGAATAAAATCTGCAACGACAAATAAACTTTTGTCTTTAAGCGAAATAAAAAAGAATAATTTAACTAACATAATGTCAAAAAAAATCTTGGATACAAAGAAGTTGGTACTAGAAGAAAATAGTAGCGAGGAGATTGCCGAAACTGTGATTGAAATGCATGAAAAATTGAATAATAAAAATGAATGTGAAAATTATAATTCTCAAAAAAAATTCTGGCAAAATCTATTAGAAGAAAATATTTCTGATGACAGTCAAAATAATTTTAAAACTAGAATAGGAAAATATTATTTTGAAAAAAATTTTTTTTGGCTCAATAACTAAATGATTAAAAACATTTTTTATTTATTAGGCAGAAGATCTTTCTTTGGAGGATTATTAATACTTTTAGGATCTTTGATTTTAATTTTCTTAGAGTTAGTAAGTCTAGGTTCTATCCCTTTATTTTTAGGTTTTTACATCGATCCAAATAACTTATTAGCAAAATTTCCATTGCTAGAGAGATTTTTGAATATAAATTTTTTTGACATAAGCAATGAGTCTATATTTTTAGGTATAATATTGTTTTCAATATTTTTAATTAAAAATTTATATTCTTTACTTTATATTTTTTTTAACGAATTATATTTTGCAGAATTAAAACGTAAAATTTCATCTGATTTATTAAAAAAATATCTAAATTTAGATATTAATTTTTTCAAAGAAAACAATTCGTCTTTATTAAATAGGAACATAATTTTTGAGTCCAGAGTAGCTGTTTCATATATAAATTTTTTCATTAAATTTATAAAAGATCTTTTACTTAGTTTTACAATTTTAATTGTTTTAATAATAATCAATCCAATTCCTACAATTATAATTGTTATATTTTTTTCAATTTTTATTATTTTTTATTACTTTATAATAAAGAATGTACTTTTAAAAAATTCAAAGGGTTTAACAGATATAAGAGGATTACATTTTAAAAATTTAAGTCAAATATTTAACTCTATAAAATTAATTAATCTTAGACAAAACCAAGAATTTTTTTACGATAAATTTAACAAATTTAATGAAACGGAAAAAAAATTAACTCTTATTTCTGGTTTTATTCCAAAGGTTCCTAGATATATCTTTGAAATTATTGCAGTTTTTGCTTTAATATTTGTTTTAATATTTTTAACTGAGTTTCAAAATAAGACAATTGTTGAAAACTTACCAATTTTAACTTTTTATGTTTTAAGTTTTATTAGAGTTGTGCCTTTATTTAATTCAATTTCAGAATGTTTAAGTTATTTAAGATCTACATCTTATCAATTTAATTATATTGTAAATCAAAGCAAAATATCTTCAAGCTTAGATAAAAAAGAAATATCTCATTTTCAATCTAATCATGATGATGATAATAAAATTCTAAACTTTCAAAACCTGGAGGTTAAAGATTTATTTTTTAATTATTCATCTAAAAAATTTATATTTGAAAACGTAAATTTGAAAATTCAAAAAAACAAAAATATTTGTATTATGGGAAAAACTGGATCTGGGAAATCAACTTTTATGGATGTCATAATGGGATTTCAAAAACCAAAAAAAGGTCAAATCTTAATAAATAAAATAAACCTAGAAAATGTTTTGCCTTCGTGGAAGAAAAAAATTGGATACATCCCACAAGACATTTACTTAAATGATACAACTATCGCTGAAAATATTGCATTCGGTGTAGACAAAGATAAAATTGATCTCAAACAATTGAATAGAGTAATAGAATTAGCTCAACTTAAGATTTTTGTAGACAGCTTACAAAATAAAGCATTCTCAATGGTTGGTGAAAAGGGCTCAAAATTATCTGGCGGACAAATACAAAGAATTGGTATAGCAAGAGCATTATATTTCAAACCGGAGATTTTAATTTTAGATGAAGCAACAAATGCTTTAGATGAAGAAACAGAGAGAAATATTATGCAAGAAATTGATAAACTAAAAAAAACATATACAATTATAACTATAACTCACAAGAAAGAAGTTGCAGAATTTTGTGATGAAATTTACTTAATTGAAGGATTGAAAATTGTTAAAAAAAATTAGCGAATTATGAAAATTTTTCTAACAGGTTCTGAAGGGTTTATAGGTTCACATTTAACAGAGCATCTCTTAAAAAAGAATTATAAATTGAGATGTTTATACCAATATAACTCTTTTAATAATAAGGGATGGCTTGAAGAGATTGACAATAAACTTTTAAAAAAAGCCGATCTTGTTGCTGGAGATATAAGAGATCAAAATTTTTTAAAAAATGAAATTAAAGGTTGTGATGTAGTCATTCATTTAGCTGCACTTATAGCTATTCCTTTTTCTTACAAATCAGCAAATTCATTTTTAGAAACTAACACAAAAGGAACTTTAAATATTTTGGAAGCTTGTAGAGAAAACAAAATTAAAAAACTGATATGCACCTCTACAAGTGAGGTTTACGGGACTGGTGTGAAAATGCCAATGAAAGAGGATCATAGACTTTTAGCACAATCTCCTTATTCTGCCTCAAAAATTGCAGCTGATCAATTTGCGATTTCTTACCATTTATCTTTTGGATTACCAGTTACTATTTTAAGACCTTTCAATACCTTTGGACCACGTCAATCTTTAAGAGCAGTTATACCAACTATTATTAATCAAGCTATAAATGGTAAAAAAAAATTAAATTTGGGCTTAATAAGCACAAGTAGAGATTTTAATTTTATTGAAGATGTAACAAATGCATTTGAAAAATCATTAAAAAGCAAAAAAGATGTTGGACAAGTTATTAATATTGGAACAGGGCGAGAAATCACAATAGGTAAGCTTGCCAGAACAATATATCAAATAATGGGGTTAAATTTGAAACTAGCAAAAGATAAAAAAAGATTAAGACCTAAAAAAAGTGAAGTACTAAGACTGAAAGCCTCTAATTTAAAAGCAAAAAAATTTCTTAATTGGAAACCAAAATTTAACAATGAAAAGTTATTCAGAGAAGCGCTAAAAAAAACAATCAGTTGGTATCATAAAAAAGAAAATAGAAAAAAATTTAAAGACAATTCTTTCATTTTATAAATTAATGAGAACTATAATAATCGCTGAAGCCGGAATAAATCATAACGGTTCAATCAAAAGAGCCTTTAAACTTATTGATGCTGCAAAATATTCAGGCGCAGATATTGTGAAGTTTCAAATTGCAATTCCAGAAGAAGTAATGACGCCAAATGCAACTAAAGCGAATTACCAAAAAAGAAATTATAAAGATAAAGAAACACAGCTAGAAATGGTTAAAAAACTGCTTATCAATATTAATTATTTTTCAAAAATTAAAAATTATTGCATAAAAAAAAAAATTAAATTTCTTTGTTCACCATTTGATGAAAAAAGTTTGAAAGAATTAATCAAATTAAAAGTGGATACAATTAAAATTCCTTCGGGTGAAATAACCAACATACCTTTATTAGAAAAAATAGGAAAAACAAATAAAAAAATAATCCTATCAACTGGGATGTCAAATTTAAAAGAAATATTATTTGCGATAAAGATTTTAATAAAAAAAGGTATAAAGAGAAAAAACATTTCAGTTTTGCACTGTAATACTGCTTATCCTTCTCCATTTGAAGATTTAAATTTGGGTAGTATTAAAATTTTAAAAAGAAAATTAAAACTTAAAATAGGATATTCAGATCATTCAGTTGGCATTGAAGGATCAATTGCAGCTGTAGCATATGGAGCTGAAATTATTGAAAAACATTTAACTCTAAATAATAATTTAAAAGGTCCTGATCATAAATCGAGTTTAAACCCTAAAGATTTTAAAAACATGATTAAATGTATAAGAAATATAGAAAAAGCAAAAGGACATCTAATTGGAAAAACTAAAAGTGAAACACAAAATTTTAGAATTGTAAGAAGATCTATTGTTGCAATAAAGGATATTAAATTAGGTGAAAAATTTACAACTAATAATATAGGGTGCAAAAGACCAATGCTAGGTATACCAGCTGAAAGATGGCATAAAGTTTTGAACAAAAAATCAAAAAAGAGCTATAAAAAAAACCAATTCATATAAGTTTTATGAAAAAAAAAATTTGTTTTATCTCCTCTTCACGTGCTGATTTTGGAATAATGAGAAATTTGATTAGTCTAGTCAACAATCAAAAATATTTTGATGTATCTCTAATTTTGACAGGTAGTCATTTGTCTAAAAAATTTGGCCTAACAAAAAATGAAGTAAGCAAATATTTTATAGGAAAAAAATACTTTATTAAAACTAGTGACAAAATAAATAAAAATAAAGATATACTCAACATTTCTTCGAAAATTTTAAAAGATATAAATTTGATTCTAGCTAAAAATAAATTTGATCTTTGCATTTTGCTTGGAGATAGGTATGAAGTTTTTCAAATCTGTTTCGCATTGTTTAATTACAAAGTTCCAATTTTACATATAGGCGGAGGAGATATTACTATAGGGTCACAAGATAACGTGTATAGAAATTCAATTTCTTTAATGAGCTCATATCATTTTGTAACCAATAAAGGTTCACAAACAAATTTAAAAAAAATAGGAATTTCAGGCTCCAAAATATTTAATTTTGGCCATCTTGCTTTAGACAATTTATCTGAAGAAAAATATTTATCAAAAAAAGAATTAAGCAACAAATATGGACTTGATTTTAGTAAAAAAAACTTTTTAGTAACTTTTCACCCAGAAACAG
>Ga0233444_10002354_pt1 | contig 19990 bp, 18 predicted proteins | sample SI_124_October20_6_FD_182792 | JGI IMG/M metagenome (GOLD analysis project Ga0233444, IMG submission 182792) | Seawater microbial communities from Saanich Inlet, British Columbia, Canada - SI_124_October2016_10_MG | ecosystem: Environmental > Aquatic > Marine > Inlet | place: Canada: British... | reverse complement strand
ACCCATTTGTACAGCAAGCGTATGCACATCCATTCCGTCATTTAGCAGTGAGAATGTGGCATAGGTATGGCGCAAGCTATAAAGCGTGCGATCTTGGCCCGTACGAGGACAGGTCAACAATCCAGTGTCTTTGAGAAAATTTCTAAATGTTTGGTGAAGAGCATTAGTTACTGTTCCATCTCTTAGCCGGAACACTGGCAGATCTAATCGCTGCTTTAGTAATTTTTCAAACTCTAGATGCTTTATGTCCTCTGAGCGCTCATGGATGCGCTTGAGATAATTGATAGTGCCAGACCTACAGATAATATCTCTGCGGCCTGTCTTGCCACTCACACTCATCTCAAGATAGCTCTGCCCCTTATCTTCAAACTGATGATGTGCTGCCATTTGAGATTTTGCGCTTCTGTGCCATGCCTCATGCCTGTGTTGGCCATGATCAGAACATAGTCTCTCAGTAGCTTTCGCATGTGGACTGACTTTGGATGCTGTGTCTTGTTGATCCAGTGCGGCAATTTACGGATCATTGAAGCATATTCTGGTTAGGTGAAATCTGGCCTTCGCTCGCTATCCCTACCCTTGTTGATCAGTGTTGGCACCTGTGTTTTGTTCATAAAGCCACGCGCAACACTCTCATCAAACACTCTGTTAAGAGCAGAGTTATGTGTGTTCAGAGTTGACGCTTTGGGCTCCTTGCCCATCTGCTGTTCGCGCCAGCGTGCAAACTTTTGGAGTGGTTCGTAGGTTATGCTTGTTACATGCATCTTGCCAAAGAACGGAATTAGATATTTCTCAAGCACGATCACATAGTCACGATAGACCTTCTTCCCAACACCACTTTCCAGCTGCTTGTTCATTTCTGAGATGCACAGCTTAGCAACATCCGAGAAGCGTTTGGAGACAACTGGCACGCCATTCTTTTGACGAAATTTGTATTCTAGATAGCTGTCAGACGCGGCCTTCTTGGCTTCGTCTAAATCACTTTTGCCAGTTGAAATGCGATTGTATTGGCCATCCATTTGCAAAGCTGCCTGCCACTTGCGGCTTCTATCACGCCTGTAGAGCTTGACTGCCCCATCCATAATCAACAAAATCTTCACGCAAAACAGGCATCACACACACCCAATCACTATTAAAAACGATATAGTCTTGAGCGGCTGGAAGCCAACCAAAAAGTGTGTAAGGGGTGTGTAACGCAAAAATCGCCTCAAAATCATTTTTGAGACGGTGTAATATATTGATAATATTGAGAGAAATGGTAGCGAAGGAGGGGCTCGCAGATTTGAATATGAATGGAACACCGGTCCCACGCTCTGCGTCATTTTTCTGATTGCTGTTGCTTCAATCAAATCTTGTTGTTCTGCTTCAATTGCACATCAAGTGTTCGTTGATAGGCTTCCCTTTTTGCGATATCGAGCTTTGCACTTTTTGCATAATATATAAATCCGAGGGCACGGCGCGAGCGGGTGGCGGAGCGATTGGCACCAGCCCAGTGGATTGTTTTAGCATGGTGCATCAAAAATGTTCCGGCCTGACCGGGGAAGGCGACAGTATTTTCCTGATCGTCGGCGGTCCCAAAATCCGTCATCCCCTGGGAGAACCCGAGAACACCGGTTTGACCGTGCGGCCTAAATTCGTCGTGTTTATGAGATCCACGCACGTAATGAATGCAACCATTTTCATGGTCAACATCTTCCAGAGCCAACCATCCGGTAACCGCTTCACAAGGGGTTAGATGAAAATAATATCCGTCCTGATGAGGAGGTGTAGCTTGGCCAATCCCGGCGGGTTTATTAAAATACTGCATGTTTACCGGGACCACTTCGTCCTGAAGGATTTCCCGGGCAATGTCGCGCACCACTCCGTTAAGCATCAGGTCATTGAAGTGAGCATCATGCTCGAACATGCGCTGCAATTGTTTGAGGCTTGTGTTGTCTGACTTATCTTCAAAGTAGACTTGAGTCTCAGGCATGGTCGGCACAACATCACGAATGAACCGGGCAATCTCACCGTTCAACTCAACCATTTGCGGGCCGCTCAATAAGGGGTCAACACAAATATAACCGTCGCGCTGGAAGTCCTGCAATTTGACCTGTGGTGGAATTCTTGTCGCTGTGTTTTGCATTGTCTTGTCCGTTTCATGCAGCAATTGGTACCACGAACATTACTGCTGTTTGATTGGCTTTCAAAATGTGCAATTCGATATAAAACTAGGAAAAACGATGAAAATATGCTAAAATACTTAATATGCCTTCCGATAATGATGACCACTTGAAAGTAAAATTCCTGCGCCAGGAAGCCGGGAAGTTTGACCGAAGATTGTCCATCGGACCCGCACAGTGGCCGCATTTTGATTTGTTATGGATCCATGCTGGCGAAGTTCAAATCGATATTGGCCTGTCACCCACCAGATTGAACCTTGCTGCGCCTGCAGGCCTGTTGATTCTGCCCAACACGGCTTTTTCTGGGCGGTCCATTAGCGCCGCAGCCTCCGCCTCCATCTGCCATTTCGAATGCCCAGACACTCTAATGGTGCACCTTGGAGCGGAATATGTTCTGCCCCGCGAGGACGATGTTTTTCACGTACAAAATCTCATAAATCTGTCGCTGAGCTATGTAGAACGGTCGATGCACGTCGCGGTGAAAGAGCGGCTGTTGCTGTCTATCCTGGATTGTTTTGGAGCACCGGATATTTCGGCACCACCTGCTACACGGCTCGATCGGGCCTGGCGGCAAGCCCGACACAATCTCCATCAGATGCGTGATCTGACAGATGTGGCGGCATCCATCAGCCTGACGGAAAGTACATTTCGTGCTTTGCACAGGAAACAATACGACGTTTCGGCGGGGCATTATCTACGGGAATTGAGGTTGTCGCAGGCCGAGCGCCTGTTGGCCACAACCGGGGACACTGTGTCCAGCATATCCAGGTCTGTGGGATATGCGCAGCCGGAAAGTTTCTCTCACGCCTTTTCCTCAACCAGAGGTCGCACACCCGATGCCTACCGTCGATGGTGCAAACGTTTTGCGTGAATGGCCAACGCCCGCATCAATCCAGATGGGCACGACCAACGCAGCGAAACCCCAGATTGTTGGTCGAGGAATGCGCTTCCTGAGGCGAACGGGCAGATGCCCGATAGCGCCGGCAATAGGACGGCGCACATAAGAATGAGCCACCCTTTGTCACATAGTTTTTTCCCTGTTCAATTGTCCGGGAAGGCGTGCAGCAGTTCACACCGGGGTCGTGGGCGTTTTGAAATGCGTCAATTGTCCACTCCCAGACATTGCCGATCATATTGTACAACCCATGGGCGTTTGGATCATAGGCGGACACAGACTGAGTAAATGGCGCGGTCTCGGTTCTGTCGTTATGAAAAGGAAACGATCCAATCCATGTGTTGGCGTGAATTTCATCTCCTTCATTCAGCGCGGCGCCCCAGGAATATTCTTCATCGCTGGTTGAGCGGGCGGCGAATTCCCATTGACGCTCGCTGGGCAGTGATCTCCCCGCCCATTCAGCATAGGCTAGCGCATCGGGCAGAGAGACCTGGACTACCGGGTGATCGAGCCGATCCTCGATTGTACTTTTTGGTCCTTCTGGATGACGCCAACAAGCACCGGGTATGAATTTCCACCACCGACAAAAATCACGCAGATCAACAGGTCCATCGGTCATGTGAAAGACCAGTGACCCCGCTTCAAAATAAGCAGCAGGCATCGATGGGGCTGTGGCCGGGTCGAGAGGAATTTCGGCTGTTGTGCGATAGTCTGTGGCTTCGACGAATTCGGCAAATTGGGCATTGGTCACCGCTGTGCGGTCCATTTGAAACGGTTTCACGCGAGTTGGGTGTTGGGGACGTTCTTCGAGGTAATGGCGATCAGAGCCCATAAGGAAATCGCCACCTGGCAATTCAACCAACCCACCCTCTGTGGTGGAACGGGTCATGGTCTATTCCCATCCTTCAACAAATCCGCGGTCTCCGGCTATGATGCCGAGTTCGTTGCGCAGGGCAAGGCACTCGTCTTGAAATTGCTGCAAACGGCTTTTCATATCGCCAAATTCCTGGCTCAGCGGTGGGCTTCCAGCTTTGGTCAGGCAGTTCAGTTCCTTCGGATCGATATCCAGATCATAGGCCTCATCGCCATTGTCGGGGTCTTGGATATAGGCCTTGTCGATTGTCCTGATACAGTGGGTCAGGCTGGCATGTCGACCAGCTTCCGGCATGCCTGACGGCCAACTGGTTTTGATGAAACCGTGATAATCGCCAATCTGGGCAAATATTTCCTCGTGCAGCGGCTTCTCCTGACCTGCACGCACCCAGTCCAGCAAGTTTTTTCCCTGATTGGATGGTGCCTCCACATCGGCAATGGCGAGGATGGTTGGAAAAAGATCAACCGTGCTGACAATATCGGCAATGCGGCGTGGTCCCGGTTCATCGCCATCTTGGGGTGGCACAATAATCAGCGGGACATGAAGCAAACACTTGTAAAGCGATTCAGACTTGTTGAAGAGCCCTTTGTCACCCGTGTAATCACCGTGATCTGAACCCAGAATGATCCAGGTGTTCTCCAATTTTCCTGCTTCTTTCAATGCTGCGTAAATCCGCGCCATCTCATCATCGATGTAGCGACACATTCCGTAGTAAATGGCCAGAACCTTGCGATAGTCATCGGCTGACGCGCTGTCGGTCCCAACCTGTTGCCGTGCCTGTTGATGCCAGTCCGGTAAATTATCCAGATCGCCAATCTCCGGGAGGGCCAGATCGTCCGGATTGAACATCGTATCATACGGCTTGGGAACGAAATAGGGCGGGTGTGGGTCGTCGTAACACATGTGCAGGAAGAACGGTTTGCCGCTGCCGTTGGCTTGTTCAATCATGCGCAGCATCCGGTCTGTGAGCAGAGCAGAATTGCCTTGCTCGGCGTCAACATCAATGCCGCCCGACGACCACGCTACATCCCTGCGACCAGAACGGATGTGATCCATCCAACTGTTGAACAGGGGGCCACGTTCATGCATCGGCGATTGCTCGTGCCAACCCCTGTGCAGATTGCGCTCTGGCTCATAATGTCCGGCGGCAGCAGTGTAATAGCCAGCTTCCTGCAACAACTCGGCCAGTTGAGGAAGATTGTAAGGAGCACGGTGTTGATGGCACGTCACCTGATGCACTTGTGGATAGGTGCCGGTATGAACCGAAGCTCGTGACGGTGTGCAAATTGGAGCGGCCGAATAGGCTTCGTCGAAGACCCATCCCTGTTCAGCAAGAGAATCACAAAAGGGCAAGGTGATTTCTTCATTACCCATAAAACTCATGGCGGCTGTCTTTGCCTGATCGAACATCAGGTAAACGATATTTGGTGCCGCCAATTGGGTCTCCCTTTCGCGCTTTATTAGATCTGCCGTTGTTGTCTTGTCAGGCAGTCAGACCGTGTTTATCCATCCAATCTTCCAGCAGCTTGATCGATTCCGCAGAGGGGGGGCTGAATGGCTCGCGACAGGGTCCGACTGGCACGCCCAATCGGTTCAGAGCGTGTTTCAAGCCCGGCAAAACGCCAGTTTTGAGTAAAATTGAGATCAGGTGATTGGCCTTGCGCTGCAATTGGCGTGCTTCATCGATATTTCCAGCAGCAACGGCGTTTTGAATGCCCACATAGACATCGCCGATCAGATTGTATGTGCTGCCAATGCCGCCGTCTGTTCCCATGGCTGCAGCACCGAGGAACATTTCGTCGGTCCCGAAATAGAACGATTTGTCAGGGCGGGTATTTCTCAACTCGCCAAATTGAAACAGGTCCGGAGCAGTGAACTTTATGCCCGCGACGCGGTCATCTCCCAACAGTTCCAGCAGTTTTTCAGTGGGAATATCAGCGCCGCTCAGTATCGGAATATTGTAAACGATCAGGGGCAAATCGGCCGCATCAACAATGGCCTTGTAATAGTCAGCAATGTCGGAAAATGAGTGCTTGTAATAAAAAGGCGGAACGGCAGACAACGCGTGAAAGCCCTTTTGCTCGGCCAGCTTTGCCAGACTGACAGCTTCTCTGGTTGAGGCAGAGCCCACATGTGCAATCAAGGTGCATTTATCGCGCGCATAGTCGCCCAGTTCTGTCAACAATGTCGCTCGTTCGTCACGACTTTGCAGGACACTTTCACCGCTACTGCCACTGGCATAGAGCCCGTGCACACCCTTTGAGAGAACGTAATCCACAAGCGGCGCAACGCCTTCTGGAGACAATGATCCATCGCGATTGAACGGCGTCAACATGGCCGCAAAAATGGATCCCGATATCGTCATAACCCCGTCCTTACCTGCTGTTTGCAGACTGTTGATTGGCACTAGAAATACACAGACCAACCATCCCTGTCGCTATCAAATTTTCTAATTTGGTATTCGAAATGGAATATTTGGTCAACCAAAAATAAAAAAGTAGACACCAAAAATATTCTGTGCTTTCGTAATTATCAGAAACGGGAGATTCTGCAGTTGGCCACGCGCTATTCAGCATCAGACATCGCGAAGAGATTGGCGGCGGACGTCCATTCTGGAAAATATCGTCCGGACGAGATGTTTCCGCCGGAGCGGGAAATCTGCGAACAATATGGCGTTGGTCGAAATGTCATTCGCGAGGCGATGACCGTTCTGCAGGGCATGGGCCTTGCAGATCTGTCCCGCGGCAAGCGCCCCCGTGCTGTAGCGCCGACCCTTGGCAAAATCATGGAGGGTGTCAGCGACGCGGCTCAGTATTTCTTTTCAGGCGCGGAAGGCTTGGCTCACCTTGAGCAGGCACGCCTTTTCCTGGAAACCAGCGTATTGCGATATGCCGTGATTCACGCAACCAACGCGCAGATTGCGAAATTGGTGGAAGCGATTGAGCTTTGCGAGGCCAACCTTGATGACGTCGAGGGCTTTCGAGCTGCTGATGTTCGGTTCCATGCAGTTATGGCGGACATACCGGGCAATCCCATTTTTGGCGCCTTGCAGGATACATTTGTCGGCCGGTTGATGAAAAACCGGGCTTTCCTTCCTGATTTCAAGGCCAGGAACCGGGCCAGCAACGACGAACATAGGCTGATTGTTTCGGCCATTCTCGACAAAGACGCTGACAAAGCGGTGGAAGTACTAACGACCCATCTCACCCGAAATTTCGGAACCTATTTCCGGCTTTCTTTTGAAGACAAATCGGAAGCCGGGGTCAAACTCAATGGATAAAATCGGAGGAAAGAAAATGAAAAAAATTCTAGGAATGGCATTGGCAGCCGCCGTGTCGCTCTCGACGACCCAGGCCTGGGCGGACAGGGCAAATCAGCTGTCAGACGAACGGGTTCGTCAGGCCATCGCTTATGCAATCGACATGGACACGATTGTTGAGACGTTGTTTGAGGGCAAGGCCATCGTGGCTGACTCGATGATCCCCAATGGGGGATTTAAGGCCGAAGGCCTTGAGAGGTACGGCTACAATCCCGATAAAGCACGCGCCTTGTTGAAAGACGCTGGCTGGAACGACGGACAGGTGCTGGACGTCGTTTACTATTACGGTGACCAGTTGACGGCCGATCTGATGGTCGCGTTGCAGGCCTATCTCGGTGATGTCGGCATCAAGATGACGTATCGCAAGTTGGAGGGCGACGTAGGCGGGCAGCTCAATGCACTCCCCGATGCAGGATCTGACACCAGTGCCGTCAAGTGGGATATTGCTTATGGCGCCAAGGCGGCTCTAGCTCTTCAGGAATACTACAACGGCTATCAGTCGGGAAAAAACAGCTATACCCCAGGCGTTGCTGAACGCGACAATCTGATCGCAATGATCAACGGCACCGCTGACGTAGAAAAGCAAAAAGAAGCTTTCAAAAAATTTGAGCGGTTCGAAAATAAAGTGCTGTCTGATATTCCGCTCTACTATCAGCAGTTGTTCATCTACGAAAGCAAGCGACTGGACCGCAGCGGTGGCCAATATGGCAATGACCAGTTCAACTACGACTGGAATATCGTAAACTGGACAGCAACGCCCGACGCTAATGGCAATAAAGTGCTGTACACGAACTCGGCACCAACATCGTTCTTCCAGCATCCCTGGTTAAACCCAGGCATCTACGTCTTTTCGAAGATCTCTCTTGATCATCTTTTGACTGCTGATGGATCACTTGCTGCATCGGGAGGTCAGTTGGCTGAAAGCTATTCGGTGGGAGCCGATGGCATGTCAGTGACGTTTGATCTCAAAGACGGCCTGACTTGGCATGACGGGCAGGACCTGACCGCCGAAGATGTTGTCTGGTCGATCAAAACCGCACAGGATCTGCCGGACCTCAATCCGGTGTTTTCGAAAACTTTCGAATCCATTTCGGATATGTCCATCAGCGGGGACAACATCACAATCAAATTTGGCAAACTCGATCCAAACATGTTGCTGACCTTCAGCCAGTTTGCGCCTCTGCCAAAACATTTGCTCGAAGGTGTCAACATGGCCGAATTCCAGCAACACCCGTTCTGGCAGAACCCTGTTGGCTCTGGTCCATTCAAGATCAGTGAAATCCAAATGAACGACTTCGTTCGGTTCGTCCCGTTCGAATCCTATCACGGTGGTGTTGCCAAAGTGGACGAGATCGTTGCGTTTCCGAGTGGCGAGAACGACGGAAACGTTGTGAAAAACGCCGCTGCTGGGCGGCTGGACTTTGGTTTTACAAAGTCAGTTGGCGACGTGAAATCGCTCGAGGAAATGGAGCATATGCGGGTGATTCCCGCCGACATCCCCTACACTCGGTCCTTGCGGATCAACAAGTTCGCAAAAATCTCCGAATAACGACCTCCCGCCAATCCTCCACGGCCTTTGCAGGTCGTGGAGGAACTCATTCTGATCGGTCAATCTGGGGTTGAGCACAATGCTTACATTTATTCTGCGCCGATTGCTGATCACCATACCAATGCTTTTGGTAATAAGCTTTCTGATTTATCTCGGTCTGGAATTAACGCCCGGAGACGCAGTCTCCTACATGATCAACCCCGAACTCGCGAATCAGATTACTGCCGAGCAGTTGGACCAGATGCGCGAAGCGCTCGGCCTCAACAAATCGTTTTTGGAACGCTACAGCATATGGCTGTTCCATGTTCTGCAGGGAGATTTTGGACATTCCCTGTCGGGCGGAGTTGCCATCTCAACAATCGTATTGGACCGTTTGCCCGCAACCCTTGAACTGTCCATTTTCGCATTGTTGTTCTCAACACTGATTGGTTGTTTTTTTGGTACAATCAGCGCCCTGCGCCGGGGGTCCGCAACAGATTCTACGTTGACCGTAGTCGGCATGCTGGGCGTATCTATTCCGGAATTTTTCTTTGGCCTCGTAGCTCTGCTGGTGTTCGCTTTAAATTTGGGTTGGCTGCCGGTCGGAGGACGCTTGCTGCCGGAGTATGACAGCTATTGGGATCATCTTCCCAATATTATCTTACCTGGAGTGGTTCTATCGTTGATGATGACAGCTGGGGTGATGCGATATTCTCGATCCGCCATGCTGGACAGCCTTTCCCGCGAATTTATCCGTACCGCGCGCTCCAAGGGCCTGCCGGAATGGAGAATAAATCTGATCCACGGCTTTCGGGTCGCTTTGACACCAGTTGTTGTATTGATCGGTTTTCGACTTCCGACCCTGATTGGCGGGTCCGTTATCATCGAGACTGTTTTTCAATGGCCTGGCGTTGGCAATGAATTCATCCTTGCGGTTCGAGGCTCGGACTATCCGCTTGTCATGATGATTGCTCTGTTTTCCGTTTTCGCCATGCTCATGGCGAGCCTGATCGTCGATATTCTGACGGCACTTATCGATCCACGCGTTAGGTTGGGGTAGCAAAAATGTCCTCATCAGCCCTCAACAAAAAATTTGACCGTATCCGCGCGCAAGAGGAAGCGGGCTTGTTAAAAACGAGCACCGGCAATCGAGCACTGCGCAAGATGATGAGTAATCGACTGGCCATGGTCGGGCTGATCATATTTTCTATCATCTTGTTGTCGTCGATATTCGCACCGCTCCTCACGTCGCATGACCCTCAAAAAATTGACCTGCGGTCAATGCTCAACAGCCCGTCCTGGGATCACATTTTCGGAACGGATCGAACCGGGCGCGATGTCTTTGCCAGAATTCTTTACGGTGGGCGAGTCTCGATACTTGTTGGACTTGGCAGCGCCTTGCTCTCAGCGGTGATCGGGGTTGGTATTGGCTGCTATACCGGTTACCGGGGAGGATGGATCGATGTCGTGGCGTTGCGCGTATCTGAGATTTTTATGTCCTTCCCGCAGATTATTTTGGTCCTCTTGCTGGTTTCCATCGTCGGCCAGAGCCTGATCAACCTCATCATTATTTTTGTCTTGTCGGGTTGGGGCAGCATGTATCGACTATCCCGAGCACGCATGTTGAGTTTGCGCGAAGAAGAATACGTCCAGGCCTTGCAGAGTTTTGGCGTTTCCACAGTGAAGATTTGCTACAAGCATATTTTGCCCAATGCGCTGGGCCCCATAATGGTCAACGTGACGCTGACCACGGCCATGTTCATCCTGGCAGAAGCCGGATTGAGCTTTCTGGGTCTGGGCGTTCCGCTTTCGATTCCCACTTGGGGCAACATTCTCAACGTCGCCCAGGACCTTCGGGTGCTGCAAAACAACTGGTGGATGTGGCTGCCGGTTGGGCTGGTTATTTCTCTGTTCGTGTTGAGCGTCAACTTTATCGGCGATGGTCTGCGTGACTCAACCGATTCAACGTTGCAGGGGTGATGTCATGACCGATGAAATTGCGCTCAGCGTCGAAAATTTGAAAACATTCTTCTACACCAACAAGCGCTGCAACAAGGCCGTAAATGGCGTTTCTTTCAACATCAAGAAAGGCAAGACACTTTGTGTTGTGGGGGAAAGTGGATGCGGAAAGTCGGTTACCGCATCAACAATCATGCAGCTTTTGCCGACCCTGTCGCGCATTGAAGAGGGCTCCGTCACCTATCATTCTGACAGGGGCGATATCCGCATTGATGAGCTGCCGCGGGATGGTAGTGAAATGCGCCGCATTCGCGGATCAGAGATTTCGATGATATTTCAGGACCCGATGACCGCGCTCAATCCGGTTTACACAATCGGATTCCAGATTGCCGAAAGCCTGCAATACCATACCGATTTGAACAGCAGCGAAATCAAGGCCCGCGTCATCGAGTTATTGACAGACATGGGTATTCCCCTGCCTGAACAGCGTGCTGAAGAATATCCGCATAATTTTTCCGGGGGAATGCGACAGCGGGCAATGATTGCCATGGCAATGTCCTGCAATCCAAAAATATTGATTGCTGATGAACCGACAACGGCGCTGGACGTGACCATACAGGCGCAAATTTTTGGGTTGATGGACAAACTGAAATCTGAGCATCACACAGCAATCATGCTGATCACCCATGACATGGGTGTGGTTGCCGAGCTGGCTGACGAAGTCGCCGTGATGTATATGGGAAATATCGTGGAGGCTGGCACAGTCGATGATGTCCTGCGGCGCCCCCGTCATCCCTATACCCGAGCCTTGCTTGATTCAATTCCGGTTCTCGGTCGCGGCCGCAATCAGGACATCAAATCCATTCGCGGGGCCACGCCCGATCCATATGACCGTCCGGTCGGGTGCCAGTTTGCTCCTCGATGTGACTTTGCAAGCGACGCCTGCAAGCAAATGCCATCTGAAGATTTTGTCAACGACACCCATCGGGTGAGTTGCTGGGCTCATAAGGAGATTGCCCAAAATGGCTGATGCGCAGGAAATCATCTTGAAAATTCGGGGCGTGAAGACGTATTTCGATGTCCGCAAAGGTATTCTCAAACGAGTTGCAGGCCACGTCAGAGCCGTCGATGGTATCGACCTTGATGTTAAGAGAGGCGAAGTACTCGGACTGGTTGGTGAAAGTGGTTGCGGCAAAACAACGCTTGGTAAATCCATCCTGCAGCTTGTGAGAGCAACCGCGGGGGAAATTACCTATAACGACGAAGATGGTCCGGTTGAACTTCGGGGATTGAGCAATGAGGAGATGATTGCTTACCGCAAGAAATTGCAGATTGTGTTTCAGGATCCCCACTCTTCGCTCAATCCCGCCTTTACAATATTTGGATCTTTGCAGGACCCGCTAAAGCGCTACGGTATCAAAGCTAAAAGTGAACGCCGCAGAATCATCGGCGACCTGCTTGAGGCGGTAAACCTTCGTCGTGAATTTATGGATCGCTATCCGCACGAATTTTCTGGTGGTCAGCGCCAGCGTATAGGTATAGCCCGAGCTCTCTGCGTCGACCCGGAATTGGTTGTCTGTGATGAAGCTGTCAGCGCTTTGGATGTCTCCATCCAGGCGCAGGTTTTGCAATTGCTGATGGACCTGAAAAAGGAACGAAATCTCACCTATATTTTCATTACTCATGACTTGAGTGTGACCGAATATATCTGCGACCGGATTGCCGTTATGTATCTGGGGCGCATCGTCGAACTGGCCAAAACCGAAGACATATATGCCGACACGTTGCATCCCTATACGGAGGCACTCCTGTCAGCCATCCCGGTTGCCGATCTGGATCGAAAAACGCAACGCATCGTGTTGGAAGGCGACGTGCCAAGTCCAGTTAACCCACCCAGTGGGTGTCCTTTTCATCCCCGTTGCCCCAAGGCAATTGATCGGTGCAAGAGTGAAATTCCCTCACTCACACCCTACGTGCGAAATGGCGAGCAGCATTTTGTATCCTGCCATCTGGTTGAGGAAAACACACAGGCATGAAAAACCTTTTGTTTATCGGGGTCGATCAATTGCGATGGGATATGGTTGGCCCTGACAAATTTCAACCCGTCCATACCCCCAATCTGGACCACCTGATGGCCAGCGGCGTGTCCTTTTCCCGCACTTATGCAACGTGCCCCCTGTGCACACCATCACGGGCCTCGATGTTCACCGGTGACTATGCGTTCAAGCATGGCATGGGCACCAATTGCGACATGTATCACGCGCTTTCGAAAGAACTGGCAGATCCCACGCAGTTGTTGCACCACGACTTGCTGGCCGCCGACTATCGGTGCGGTTTTGTCGGTAAATGGCATGTTGGCGTGAATAAATGTCCGGCCGATTTTGGATTCGAAGGAGATGTCCTGCCGGGTTATGGAAACCTGACAACATCACCAGCGTTCCTTCACTACCTTGAAGAAAATGATCTGACCTATCATGTCGAGCCCGAACTGTTTTTCAATCCGGATGGGCAGACCCTTGCGGGGGGTCGATGGCGTGGGCCGGTTGCGTCCACCCCCGGTCATTATTTGACAAACCAAACCATCAATATGCTCGACGATATGTCGGGAAGTGAAACCCCCTTTTATGTTTCTCTCCAATACTGGGATCCCCATGGCCCGCATCTGATTGCCGACGAATTTCACAACATCACGGACCGGTCAAAGATCCGGATCTGGCCAAATTTTTACGACAAACTCGATGAAAAACCCGTTCGGGTTAAGCGAGAGCGAGACGATTTCTATCGCAACCATCCGCGCACGGAGGAGGAGTTGGTCGAATATATCGGGCTGTATTGCGATCACGTGGCGATGATGGATTTTCAGATCGGGCGTTTGATCAACCACCTTCAATCAAGCGGTCTGATTGACAATACTTTGATTGTATTCACCTCCGATCATGGGGACATGACCGGGTCCCACGGCGGTCTGATTGACAAGGGTCTAATGTATGAGGAAGCCATGCGTGTCCCCTTGGTGTTCAGCCATCCGAGCCTTGCAGCAAGTTCACGCGATGGTCTGGCATTGAACATGGATATACTGCCTACGGCGTTTGCGCTGATGGGGATCGAAACAACGAAGCGGCATGCCCGTGATCTCAGCAATGAGATTGCCAATTCGAAATGCCCACCTCGACAGCACCTGATGGCCGAATATCATGGGCTACGTTATCTGTATTCACAGCGCATGTTGGTTTCAGATGATGGTTGGAAGCTGATTTTTTCACCCGGCGATTACGACGAATTGTACGACCTGAATACTGATCCCAGCGAATTGAACAATCTGATCGATCAACCCCGTGCTGCTGAACGATTGGCCAATATGCGCGCCTCGCTTATGCGGGAAACGGCCAATTGCAACGATCCGTTGCGAGATTGTGTGGCTAAATTCAATGGACAATGGAAAACCGGTTCTGGACAGTTTGATGCGACCAGCGCTTATCTGAAATCTGACAAACGTGGCCCTGCATGAGCAAGCATCCAAATGTGCTCTTGATCATGACGGACCAGCAGCGTGCGGATACTCTGGGATTTCGTGGGCAGACCCCCTGCAAAACTCCCAATATTGATTGTCTCGCAAGTGAGGGCGTGTCGTTTGACCGGGCAATGACACCTTGTCCGTTGTGCCTGCCGTCCCGTGCGTCACTGTTTACCGGGCTTTACCCCACTCAAAATGACATGATGTCAAACCAGACGGGTTATCTAACCTCGTGTCAGATGCTCGACCACTTTCGCGCCAGTGGCTATCAGATCAATTATGCGGGCAAATGGCATATGGGCAAAGGCAATATTTCCCAGTTCACCGACCGGCATGACGGAGATTCAACCAAAGAATACAGCCAATGGTGCCGCGATCAGGGATTGATTGACGGTTGGATGTTCAATGATCCGGCGACCCGAACCACCCGAACTCCATCGATGTCCATTCCAAAGGTCCATTGCCAGGACTTGTCGGTCAACAAGACCAACGAAGCCTATGTGACGGACTTTGCCATAGACATGATTCAGACGCGGGACCGCACCAAACCGTTCTTCCAGGTCTGTTCCTACAATGGACCTCATCCACCATTCATGATTCCAGAACCCTATTTCAGCATGTACGACCCAAGCGACGTCCCAATACCCAACAATTTTGGGCCTCTCGCCGGCGAGCATGTTGCCAATCAGACAAGTTATTATCGTGATCTGTTCCTCGATCACGGTGAAGACTTCGATGAATGGAGGGCGAGCTATGCTGTGTATTGGGGGTTCGTGACCATGATCGATGACATGATCGGCAAGATCCTGAAGGTGATGGAAGACGAAGACCTGATGGAAGACACGATCATCCTGTTTACATCGGATCACGGTGAAAACCTGGGGGCGCATGGTCTGTGGCAAAAAATGGTGCCCTATGAGGAATCAATTCGCGTCCCCTTGATCGTCCGCATTCCAAAAGGACCACTCGGCAAACGCACATCAATACCCGTCAATTTGGTGGACGTAGCTCCGACGCTGGCCGGGCTTTGCGATCTGCCAGACTTTGCTGGCTGGGCAGGTGATGACCTGATGGGCAGGGACTGGGACGATGACACTCACCCGGCTGTTTTTGCTATGCACCAACCTCTGGGCGACTGGATGAAGGTAACCGATTGGCGGATGGTCGAACTCGATCGATATAAATATGTCTGGTATTTGAATGCGGAAGACGAATTATTCGAATTAGACAGTGATGGAGGCGAGCAAAAAAACCTGATCAACGATCCCAAAATGCAATCACGCATTTTGGATCTGAAGCGCGAACTTGATGGCTTTTTGAAAAAAACTGCCGACCCTCTTCTGGGTCATTGGCAGAAAGATTTTGAGCCCACTTAAAAGTCGTACAGGGCTCCGATCAAAGCGGCACCAACACCCAGTTCTGCGGCAGCTATTGGAGGTTGGAACAAGGCAGGCTCTTCCTGAAGTGATGCCTGAACCATTTCCAGATATCCCTCGGCCAATCCAAGCCCTCCACCCAAAACAACAAGATCCAGGTCAAGCGTTGCATGGAGGTTGGCACAAAGTTCTGCCACCGCTGACGCTGATCCCTGGATAATTTCAGTGGCCCAGTTAGCGCCCGACAAATGGGCATCATAAACGCCCCTTGCATCCATCCCCTCAACCCCTTTGGCGGAGGCTTGGGCGGCAATAGCCCGGCCGGATGCTATGTTTTCAACAGTCTGTCTGCGCCCACTGCCGCATATTCCACTCGCAATTCTTGACGTGGTGAAGCCAATATGACCTGCAAGACCAGATGACGATGTAAGCGGCTTTCCGTTTAGGATAATCCCACCACCGACCCCAGTTGAAACGGTGATAAAGGCCATGGATCCTTCGCCAGTTGCGACGTCTGCGCCGGCACCGGCGACAAACTCTCCAATTGCGGCGGCGGTTGCATCATTTTCAACAGTGACATCACGCTGCAGGCGTTTTGACAAAATCTCTCTCAGCGGGAAGGTCTCAATGCCACTTAGGGTTTCCGTATTGAGAGGAATCCAGTTGCCTCGGTGATCGACACGGCCAGCCGATGCAACAGCGACCCTTTCGTCTGGCAACAGCTCAAGCTGATCCAGCAGATGGCAGATGGTATCTACCTGTACCGTGGCGTCGGCTTCTCCATCTGTCGGTTCGACCAGAATATCTCCAATCCTGCCGGAAGTAATCCGCGCCGCGGCGATCTTTGTACCGCCAAAATCTACGGCAACTCCACTTGGCAAAACTGAACCGGATTTACCCATGATTACCCTTCGAGGAATCCACCGCTCGGGCAAACCAGTTGGTAATGTGTTCAACGCGCGTAACTGCGCTTCCCACGGTGACACAATCAGCTCCTGACTCCATGGCCAATTTTGCAAGATGGGGAGAGTTTAACCGTCCTTCCGCCATTACGAATCCACCCAGTTTGCTGAATGTCCTGATCAGGTCCAGGTCTGGGCCCGCATCCGGCGGCGCAATATCATAGGCGTAGCCTGAAAGGGTGGTGCCTATGATGTCGGCCCCCTCTGCAAGAGCAGTTTGTGCATCACTCAGTGTTGCACAGTCTGCCATCGCAAGTTTGCCGTGTTGCTTGATTGCGCCTACCAAATCAGCGGTGGCAACGGGGCGCGATCGATCGGTTGCATCATAAGCCACGATGTCCGCACCTGCCGCTGTGAGGCCTATAACATTTTCCAAAAATGGTGAAATCCGAACCGGTGAATTTGAAAGATCCGTCTTGATAATCCCAATAATCGGCAAACGGGTTAATGGACGAATAACCTCAAGATTGTTGATACCTTCAATACGCAATCCGGCGGCTCCTCCAGCCTCCGCCGCCAGGGCCATTGCTGCAGTAATCTTCGGAAGATCCATCGGGCCATCATCAACCGGCTGACACGAAACAACCAATGAACCCCGCAATTTTTCCAATACGGTCATGTCGATTTGCAGGTTTCTTTCATTAGAATCTGATGCGGTCGAGCGTTAAACAAGGATAGATATTTATTACCTTCATGTCCAATGTAATTGACGTTTCATCGCAGGGTGATCGATGTATTTTTATTGGGTCTGAAGCGCTTGGGGCCAATCCGCTCGAATTTGCGCTTTTGTCTGAAATTCTGTTATTGAACAATGATTCCAGCGCTGTCCAGACCTTGCTAACAAAGGGAAAATGAACGACAATGACCTTGCGCTATACTGCTGGAATTAACGCAGAAAGTTGACCGGCCCGACCAATCACCACGTCAGCAGGAACGGTTTTTCACAAAGGTGTTTTTATGACGAAGATCGACAATATAAGGTGCGTCTTACTCAGTTCGCCCTATGCGGACGCCGACAATCCGGAAATTAAAAAGTGCTTCCCAAATGGACCGAAACGCACGGTTGGGATGGTGGAGATTACCTTTGCCAACGGCGTGACAGGAATAGGTGAAGGTTATCTGGCGGTATTTGCACCTCTGGTTTTCAAATCCATCGTTGATTTGTGCACGCCTCAATTGTTGGGCAAAGACGGATTTGATATTGAACGGCGGGTGCAGGATCTGCGAAGCCTGTGCGACTATTGGTCATTGCAGGGCGCAGCGCGCCATGTCATCGCAGCGTTTGAGATCGCCTTGCAAGATGCCAAGGCTAAGAGCCATGGGGTTCCTGTATACGAGTTGCTTGGAGGGGCGAAAGCGGAATCGATTCAGATTTATGGCAGCGGAGGATGTTGTGATTCAAAGCAACAATTCCTTTCCGAACTGAACTTGCTTTCGGTGTTGGGAATTTCGCTTTACAAGATCCGTGCCGACCAAACTGATATCTTACGCACCGGGTGGATCATGGAAATGGCAGGCGATCGAGGGATCAAGATTGGCGTAGATATGTGTCAGAACCTTGCTGATCCACCGCAACAGGTCAGCGATGTCGTGGCTTATCTCGACGCAGTGCATGCACGTACAGATCATAAAATGGCGTTTATCGAAGAAGCCATCGGGCCGGACAGCCCCGAAGGGTTTCGTCAATTGCGAAAACTCATTGATGTGCCGGTTTGCGGCGGAGAGGTAATCACAACACCCAATGAGATGATCAATCGCCTTGCGGACGACGTGTATGATTTCGTTCAACCCGACGCCTCGGTGATGGGGGGAATTTCAGCGGTTATGGATGTCTTCAAAGCGGGGCAAAGCCGTGGGACCGAAGTCGTTGTCCATGCATGGGGTGGTGCTGCTGCCATAATGGCCAACTACCACGCAGCATTTGCCGCCGGTGGTCACCTGGTAGAATATCCGATGTTCTCGTTTCCACTTGGGCGTGAAATGATGGCAGATCAGGCAAATATCGTAGACGGCAGTTTATTACGAGCAACCGCGCCGGGCCTGGGGCTAACCCTGACGCCAGCGATTGAGGACAAATATCCATTTGATCCAGGTGCCGTCTATTCCTGCAACCAGCTCACGATCGATAGTCCACCGGACGACTACTGGCATCTTTAGTCAGATTGTACTTTTATCGAGGTCAAGGCGGTGACCGAAACATCCAGTGGCTGGATGGAGCCGGAACTGCATGATCTCTGGTGAGTTCGTCAAAGTCCAATCTCTCATTGCAGCCAAACATAACTCGCAAGGCGTTTGATAACCGACAACCTTAGAATTATCAATCAAACTGGACGTCGGGATGGCGATCTAGTTACAGTTTGTCAAATAGTGGAGGACTGACAATGGCGGAAGTGGACTGGTCTCGCTTGAAGGCGCACGAGTTGCGGAAATTGGCCAACGAAAATGCCGTGGTGATCCTGCCGATTGCGTCAATCGAACAACATGGTTCGCATTTGCCGGTGATGACCGACACAAGGCTGGGGCAGGAAATAGCCTTTCGGGCTGCGCGCAAGGTGTACGAAAAACGGCCGGTGGTCGTTACCCCGGTCGTTTGGTCAGGTTTGTCTGAGCATCACATGCCATTCGGTGGCACCCTGACGCTGAGCCATGATACTTTTCGCAGGGTCGTTCGTGACATTGTGGAGTCAATTACGCGTCACGGATTTCGAGATATCCTGATTTCCAATTCCCACGGCGGAAACATTATTGCGATGCAGCAAATCCTGGATGAGTTGGCGCCAAACTCACAGGCCACTCTTGTTGCAACAACCTACGTAACCGAGGCCGGAGAGGACCTGTCAAAGCACTTACAGGACCAACCCGGAGTCATGCATGCCGGCGAAGCTGAGACATCAATGATGCTGGTCTGCGAGCCTGAGTTGGTGGATCTGTCCGACATTGCCAAAATTGCCAGCCCAAAGCTGGACAGTAAGTTTTTGTCAGCCGGTCAGAGGTCGTATCGATGGCGTCCGTTTTCACACGCGACGCAAAACGGCTTGGCCGGAAACCCTGCTCGTTCGACTGCCGAAAAGGGTAAGAAAGTGCTAGAGGCAGGTGCGTCAGCCCTCGCACGACTGATCACCGATCCAGAAACTTGGTTAGAGCCTAACTACCTGAGGTCTTCCGAAACGGGAGGTGTATTGTTTCGCAAATAACCATCATTTTTGACCGTTGGGCTCAATGGATCGAGGCAACACTTTAGTGTCGTGGGCGGGACACATGATCCGACCCAATTTCGTAAATTTGTCCGCAAAACAGCCATCCATGCACAGTTCAGCCAACGGCCGTAATCCATTCGTCATTCGGATATACTTACGACAACAAGATATATAGAAAAAACTCTCTATAGTTATGGACTGCGGTGT
>Ga0233444_10002343_pt1 | contig 20028 bp, 14 predicted proteins | sample SI_124_October20_6_FD_182792 | JGI IMG/M metagenome (GOLD analysis project Ga0233444, IMG submission 182792) | Seawater microbial communities from Saanich Inlet, British Columbia, Canada - SI_124_October2016_10_MG | ecosystem: Environmental > Aquatic > Marine > Inlet | place: Canada: British... | reverse complement strand
AACCTACGCTGTGACGTTATTGAACCCACCACCATGCAGCTTTATGAACGCGACCCTCGCTCTGTAGGACACCGTGCTGAAGCCTATCTCAAGTCAACCGGAATTGGCGATGCTGCATTTTTTGGTCCAGAGCCAGAATTCTTCATCTTTGATGACGTGCGTTGGAAGGCTGATATATCAGGCGCCATGTATGAAATCAACTCTGAAGAAGCTGCCTGGCAATCAGGAGCGGCTATTGACGGAGGCAATATGGGCCACCGCCCCCGTGTAAAGGGAGGCTACTTCCCTGTCCCCCCAGTTGATTCTGCGCAAGATCTACGTGGTGCCATGTGTGACGCCATGGAATCCATGGGAGTTAAAGTTGAAGTACATCACCATGAAGTAGGAACTGCGTGCCAAAATGAAATTGGTACTCTATTTAATACCTTGGTACGCAAGGCTGACGAAGTTCAGATTCTCAAGTATTGTGTCCATAATGTAGCACACGCTTACGGTAAAACAGCTACTTTTATGCCTAAGCCTCTAGTTGGAGACAACGGTTCCGGTATGCACGTACACCAATCCATATCCAAAGATGGTAATAATGTGTTCTCTGGTGATGGCTATGGTGGCTTGTCCGAAACAGCACTCTATTATATTGGTGGTATCATCAAGCACGCACGAGCATTAAATGCTTTTACCAATGCTTCCACTAATTCCTATAAGCGTTTGGTGCCTGGTTTTGAAGCGCCGGTAATGCTGGCTTATTCAGCCCGCAATCGATCAGCTTCCATACGTATCCCATACGTTACAAACCCCAAGGGGACTCGAGTGGAAGTACGTTTCCCTGATCCAACAGCTAATCCTTATCTAGCATTCTCGGCAATGCTGATGGCCGGACTTGATGGGATACAGAACAAAATACACCCAGGTGAAGCATCAGATAAAGATCTATATGACTTGCCTGCTGAAGTTTCTGCTGCCTTACCAACCGTAGCTGGTAACCTTGAGCAAGCACTAGCAGCTTTGGACTCAGATCGTGAATTCCTGACTCGTGGCGGTGTATTTACTGATGGCCTTATTGATGGCTACCTTGCATTAAAACAGGAAGATGTAACGATGCTTCACAGTAGCACACATCCAGTAGAGTTTGATCTCTACTATTCTTGCTAACTGTTTTGTAGTAGGTTGTAGATAATTAAACCAAAGCCCTCTTAATGAGGGCTTTTTTAGTACTCTTAAAATTCAAGTATAAAATAAGCTACAAAATTCAGGTTTAAACTAGGAAAATATTTATTAAAGGCGTTCGTAATGTTGCCAGCAAAACTTAGTGATAAGCCACTCAAATTTACCAATCTAGTCAATCACCTCATGACGGCGATTGTGCTACTAGATGATCAAAAACGCCTGATATCACTCAACCAGGCAGCAGAGAGTCTATTTCGCGTTAGTCAGAAAAAAGTGCAAGGCCAACCTTTGTCCGCTCTAATGAATGTGGGTGAAAAACTGGCTGAACAACTTGAACGTAACACTAAAGAACTCTACTCTGTTACCAACAGAGGTATTGAAGTAACTCAGACTGACTCGGAAAGTCTGACAATCGACCTTACAGTAACCCCGCTGGGAGAGAGACACAATGGTAAGATACTACTAGAAATACAATCACTGGATAGACTGAAGAAGCTAGCTAAAGAGGAATTAATGACCTCCCGCTATGAATCTTCTGCCAACCTAGTACGCAACTTGGCACATGAAATCAAGAATCCCTTAGGTGGTATCCGGGGGGCCGCTCAGCTACTGCATAAAGAGTTTAACTGCAATAACGGGACAGAAGAATTAACCGAATATACTAAAATCATCATGTCGGAAGCAGACCGACTACGCGATCTAGTTGATCGGCTTCTAGGCCCTCGCCAGGCCACTCATAAAAAAAATGGCAATATTCACAAAATATTGAATAAGGTGACATCTTTACTGGCTAATGAAGCAAAACAAAAAATACAGATACAATGTGACTATGACCCCAGTTTGCCAGAATTAATGTTGGACGGAGCACAGTTAACGCAGGTATTCTTAAATATTGGCTGTAATGCGTTACAAGCAATGCTAGAAAATCATACTAAGAGGCCAATGCTAACCATCAAAAGCCGTGTCGAACACCGCTTTAGTATTCGCCAGAAAACCCATCGCCTGGTCTGCCACATCTGTTTCTGTGACAACGGCCCCGGCATTAAGCCAGAACTGCGAGACAAGCTCTTCCTACCTATGTCCAGTGGACGAACCCAAGGTAACGGACTTGGGTTAAGTATTGCCCAAGCACTCGTGATGCAACATCAAGGCTTGATTGAATACACAAGTCGGCCTGGGTGTACCTGCTTTAATATTTATTTGCCAATGGAGCCAACAAAATGAGTGAAGCGGTCTGGGTTGTTGATGACGATCATGCTATTCGTTGGGTACTAGAAAAAGCTCTACATAAGGCTAGCATTACATTTCGTAGTTTTACCAATGGTAGCAGTTTGTTACAGCAATTATTGGTGAGCCAGCCTAAATTAATCATCAGTGATATACGGATGCCTGGAATTGATGGTTTGCAATTACTGGATGAACTACGACAACAGTCATCTGATATCCCAGTGCTAATCATGACCGCACATTCAGATCTTGATACCGCTGTGGCATCCTACCAAGGTGGAGCTTTCGACTACTTATCCAAACCATTTGATACTGATGAAGTCATTATGCTGGTACAACGCATACTGCAGAACAACAAGGGCAAGGTATCAGAACGAGCAAGTGCTTGTGTATCACTACCAGAAAAGATGATCGGCGAAGCGCCAGCCATGCAGGAATTATTCCGCATTATAGGTCGCCTATCTCAATCTACAATTACGGTCATGATACGCGGTGCATCGGGTACTGGAAAGGAACTGGTCGCGCAAGCCCTACACCAACATAGCCCAAGAGCTAGTCAGCCTTTCGTGCCACTTAATATGGCAGCCATTCCCAAGGATCTCATTGAATCGGAGCTTTTTGGTCATGAAAAAGGTGCTTTTACCGGAGCTAGTAACCAACGCAAGGGTTGTTTTGAACAAGCTCATGGTGGCACACTATTTTTAGATGAAATTGGTGATATGCCAGCTGAAGCACAAACCCGACTATTACGGGTGCTGGCAGATAGTGAATTTTTTCGAGTTGGTGGTCATAATTCAGTACGGGTGGATGTGCGCATCATTGCTGCAACTCACCAAAATCTAGAGCAACGAGTCAAAGAAGGGCTATTTCGTGAAGACTTATTTCACAGATTAAATGTAATTTGCATTCAATTACCTAATTTGAGTGAGAGAAAACAGGATATCCCTGCATTAACTGAGCATTTTCTACAACGTTCAGCTAATGAGCTTGGTGTTAAGTGCAAGCAGCTAGCCCATGAAACAAATATACACTTACAAAGTCTGGACTGGCCTGGTAATGTCCGCCAACTAGATAATTTGTGTCGCTGGATTAGTGTGATGGGCATTAGCACTGTCATCTTTCCCAGCGATCTGCCTATTGAACTTCAAGCTCCCATTAAAACTGACCAAAATAGTGACAACGACTGGGTCAATGAACTGAGCATCTGGGCGCAGGAAAAAATGGAGTCGGGTCAACATAGAGTGTTGGAAGAAGCAGTGCCAAAATTTGAAAGAGCACTCATTATGGCTAGTCTAAGACAAGCCAATGGCCGACGGCAAATCGCAGCAGAGCTGCTGGGTTGGGGCCGTAATACGCTGACTCGAAAGATCAAAGAACTTCAGCTTTAACTCTCTTTTCTGTTGCAAAATATTCATACTGTAGCTTAAAAAGGTATCAGGTATTGCTGTTTATACCTTCATAATTAAGACAGTTAAGGCCACTAGGTGGCGCTAAAGACATACCAGAAATCATCCCTTTTCCTTCCAAGTTTCAAGCAGTAAAAAGTTGTCTGGCATGTCATGAAGGTAAAATAGAGGTGTTTATTTGCCTGCCTATTGGATCGATTTGAGTCCAGATAAACAGCATGTTTCTATTATAATTTAACGCCAATGAAACAACCTTATCTATTTAGAGCAAAGTTTGATAGCTTTTATTGATTGACATGTGTCTTTTGTGTACGTAGAATCCATAACTTGGATGCGGGGTGGAGCAGCTTGGTAGCTCGTCGGGCTCATAACCCGAAGGTCGTTGGTTCAAATCCAACCCCCGCTACCAGTACTAGAAACGGGTAACGTGTCTGCTTCCAGATCCAATTCGTAATCATAAGCCCCCTGTTTAGGGGTTTTTTTTGGCTGTAACATCGTGCTTTACTTCACATCTAGTGCAAGGTTAAAAATGGGTCTTAGACCCATTTTTTGTCTGTGCGTGATATAGAATAAGATTATTGACCATGCAGCAAACTCAACTAGAGTTGACAATCACTCCTGCAATCAAGGCATGTGGATGTCAATTGTGGGGTTTGGAATTTTTTCCAAGTGGTAAGCGCAGTGTACTGCGAGTTTATATTGATACAGAAACTGGTGTTGATATTGAGCAGTGTGCAACCGTAAGCCGACAAATCAGCAGTGTTCTTGATGTCGAAGATCTGATTAGTGGTGAGTATACTCTTGAAGTCTCTTCCCCAGGCTTGGATCGACCACTGTTCACTTTGTCACAATATGAGCAAAACATCGGCATGGTAATCAATTTACGATTGAGAGCACCATTTGAAGGGCGACGTAATTTCAAAGGATTATTGGCCTCAGTAAATATGGATAAGGTAATGCTTCAGCTAGATCAGGACGAATATGAATTACCCTTTGAGAGTATAGAAAAAGCTAATATCGTGCCGCAGCTCTAAGTAACTATGGAATAAAGACAATGAATAAAGAGATTTTGCTGGTTGCTGAGGTAGTATCCAACGAGAAAGATGTACCCAAGGAAGTTATTTTTGAAGCCATTGAGTTGGCCCTGGCTACAGCTACGCGTAAGCGTATTGATGAGCACAGCGATATCCGTGTTACGATTAACCGCAAAACTGGTGAAGTGGAAACATTTCGTTGCTGGACAGTAGTTAGTGATGATTCCTTTGTAAATCCTTCAGCTGAACTGACTTTGGAACAAGCTGTGCAAAAAAACCCTAGCCTTGCGATTGGGGATGTATTGCAAAACACCATTAAATCTGAGGCCTTTGGTCGCATTGCTGCCCAGACAGCCAAGCAGGTTATTGTGCAAAAAGTGCGTGAAGCTGAACGAGCCAAAGTGGTTGAGCTCTATCGCAATCGAATTGGTGAAATTATTAGTGGCAGCGTTAAGAAAGTTACGCGTGATAATGTAATAGTTGATTTAGGCAATAATGCTGAAGCTTTTCTAGCACGTGACCAATTGATTGGTAGAGAAACCTTCCGCATGGGCGATCGGATACGAGCTTTGCTGCAAGAAGTGCGTACCGAAAATCGTGGTCCACAATTATTTTTGAGCCGCACTAGTCCGCAAATGTTGGTGGAATTATTCAGGATCGAAGTGCCGGAAATTGCTGAAGAGGTAATTGAGATTCGTGCAGCTGCTCGTGACCCGGGCTCAAGAGCTAAAATAGCAGTTAAAACTAATGATGGTCGTATTGATCCAGTAGGTGCTTGCGTTGGTATGCGTGGATCAAGAGTGCAGGCAGTCACTGGTGAGTTAGATAATGAACGAGTAGATATTATCCTATGGGATGATAATCCAGCCCAGTTGGTCATAAACGCCATGGCACCTGCTGAAGTCAGTTCCATTGTCGTAGATGAAGACAAACATATCATGGATGTGGCCGTCAATGAAGATAACCTAGCCATGGCTATTGGTCGTAATGGGCAAAATGTGCGCCTAGCAGCTGAATTAACAGGCTGGATCATCAATGTGATGTCTGAAGAGGAAGCTGGCAGTAAGCATGCAGCTGAAACTGATGTTATCGTGCAACGTTTTGTTGAAGCCCTTAATATTGATGATGATTTCGCCTTGATGCTGGTAGAGGAAGGATTTACCACCTTGGAAGAAATTGCCTACGTACCTCTCGATGAGATGCTAGCTATCGAAGGCCTAGATGAACACATCGTAGAAGAACTGCGGACACTTGCCAAAGATCAGTTACTGAACCAAGCTATCAAATCTGAAGAGCAGTTAGATCAAACTGAACCGACTGCAGAACTGCTAGCAATGGAAGGTATGGATACCCACTTGGCTTTTGTCTTAGCTAGTAGAGGAATTATCACCATGGAAGACTTGGCTGAGCAAATGGTGGATGACCTGATTGATATCGAAAATTTGACCGAAGAGCGTGCTGCTCAATTGATTATGACTGCCCGTGAACCTTGGTTTGCATAATAAGACAGTTGCCTAACGAATTAGAAGGATAGACTCATGACCAATGTAACTGTCGAACGGCTGGCCGAAACAGTAGGTGTTCCTGTTAAGCGATTACTGTCCCAAATGGAAGAAGCTGGGCTGAACCAACGTCATGCTAATGATACTATTACCGATGACGAACGCAGAAATTTATTGTCGCACCTAAAACGAACTCATGGCGGTGACGGTAACCATGAGGGGCATCCAAAAAAAATCACCTTGCGCCGCAAGACAACTAGCACTCTTAAAGTAACTGGCCCAGCTGGCAAGAAAAAAGTAGTTAATGTTGAGGTACGTAAGAAACGTACTTATGTAAAGCAATCTGTTGCCAGTTTGCAGACCAAATTGACTGTTAAGACAGATGAATTAGAAGAAAAACAAGCCGCGGTGGGCAACACCGAGATATTGGCAGAAGCTGAAGTTGCAGCCAAGTCACAAGCACAGCAAAAAGCGCAGGCACAAGAGAAAGCACAGACACAGCAAAAAGCGCAGGCACAAGCTGCAGAAACAGAACGTCTTCGTGCAACTGAAGAAAAAGAGCGGAAAAAAGCCAAACAAAAAATCTTTACTACTCCTGACAAACCAAAAGTTGATGCCAAAAGTAAAGTAAACAAGAAACGTGGTGGACGTACTGCAATAGACGAGAATCATGAGTCACGGCGTCGCCATACCCGTAACCAGTATAAAACAAGCAAGCTGTCAGGTTTTGCAAAGAGTAACGGGCATGCATTTGCTATGCCCACCGCCCCGGCAGTACATGAAGTTTCCCTACCTGAAACTATTACGGTAGCCGACTTGGCCCAAAAAATGAAAGTCAAGGCTGCTGAAGTTATCAAGGTAATGTTTAATATGGGAGCTATGGCCACTATCAACCAGGTTCTGGATCAAGATACTGCTACTATTGTAGTTGAAGAAATCGGTCATAAAGTCAAGCTTTTAAGGCACGATGCTATTGAAACACAAGTGGTTAAAACTATAAGTTATGAAGGTAAACAAGTTCCGCGTGCTCCTGTAGTAACGGTAATGGGCCATGTTGATCATGGTAAGACTTCATTGCTGGATTATATTCGCCGTACTCATGTGGCATCTGGAGAGTCAGGTGGTATTACGCAACATATTGGTGCTTACCATGTGAACACTGAAAAGGGAATGGTTACTTTCTTAGACACACCTGGACACGCTGCTTTTACAGCGATGAGAGCACGTGGAGCTGAGGCCACTGACGTGATTATTTTAGTGGTGGCAGCTGACGATGGTGTGATGCCACAAACTGAAGAAGCAGTACAACATGCAAAAGCTGCTGGAGTGCCTCTAGTAGTGGCAGTTAACAAAATTGATAAGCACGGTTCTGATCCAGATCGAGTTAAGACTGAATTGAGTGCTCGATCAGTAGTACCTGAGGACTGGGGTGGGGACGTGCAATTTATCAATGTATCTGCCAAGCAGGGCACTGGTATTGATGAATTGCTAGATGCCGTGCTGCTCGAATCAGAAGTACTTGAACTGACAGCTGTACCAAAAGCCCCAGCTTGTGGGGTAGTAATTGAGTCTAAATTAGACCGCGGACGAGGGCCAGTTACAACTGTATTGGTACAAAATGGGACCTTACGTAAAGGCGATAATTTGTTAGCTGGACGCGAGTTTGGTCGAGTTCGCGCTATGTTCGATGAAACGGGCAAGAGTATCACTAGTGCAGGCCCAGCTATCCCCGTTGAGATTCTTGGTGTTGGTGGTACGCCTGATTCTGGAGAAGACTTTACTGTCGTCGCTGATGAGAAAAAGGCACGAGAAGTTGCCCTTTTTCGCCGAGGAAAATTTCGTGACATAAAACTCGCCCGTCAGCAGGCTACGAAACTGGAAAATTTATTTGAAAACATAGGGAAAGCCCGGGCAGCAACCTTAAATGTAATACTAAAAACTGATGTGCGAGGCTCCCTCGAGGCACTGTCTACAGCCCTTCAGGATCTGGGTAGTGAAGAAGTTAAGGTCAATATTATTTACGGTGCTGTTGGGGGTATTACTGAATCTGATGTGAACTTAGCACTCTCAGCATCGGCAGTTATTTTTGGTTTTAATGTTCGTGCTGATAGTTTAGCCAAACAATTAAGTGAAAAGGAAAGTGTAGATCTGCGTTATTACAGTGTAATTTACAATATGATTGATGATGTCAGAGATGCTCTTAGTGGCATGCTAGCGCCAGAATTACGTGAACAGATCGTTGGTATTGCACAAGTTCGCGATGTGTTTCGTTCACCAAAGCTAGGTCTTATAGCTGGTTGTATGGTGATCGAAGGCACAATTTATCGTAATAAGCTAATCCGTGTTTTACGCGACAACGTGGTAATTTTTGAAGGTGAGTTGGAATCTCTACGCCGTTTCAAGGATACAGTAACCGAAGTACGTCATGGTATCGAATGTGGTATTGGCGTAAAAGGCTATAATGATGTCAAAGTCAATGACCAGATTGAAGTATTTGATACCATTACTATCAAACGTACCTTATAAATGGGCATAAGTCAGGAATATAGTCGCACTCAAAGGGTAGCGGAGCAGTTGCAGCGTGAATTGGCTGCCTTAATCCAGTTTGATATTCAAGATCCACGCATTGGCATGGTGACTGTCAGCAGGGTGAAATTGTCGCGTGATTTAAGTCATGCACAAATATTAGTAACTGTGTTGGATGATAATAAATTGATCACGTCAGATCAATCAATTAAAGCGCTCAATAATGCTGCCAGATTTATGCGCACTCAGCTAGCGCAACGCATGAATATGCGTATAGTGCCTAATCTACGCTTCTGTTATGATTCAAGTCTTCGTCAAGGTAATTATATCAGTGACTTAATTGATCAAGCTCGAGCTACAGATTCTAATCAATCCTAAATTTGGATTGTAATTGATACATGCGTAGAATTAACCACAAAGCTCGTAATGTGAATGGCATTTTGTTACTGGATAAACCGGCAGGCATAACATCCAATGCTGCATTACAACACGCTAAGCGCCTGCTTAACGCTCGTAAAGCAGGTCATACCGGCTCCCTAGATCCCCTTGCTACTGGTTTACTGCCTATCTGTTTTGGTGAAGCAACCAAGTTTAGCCAGTTTCTGCTGGATGCAGACAAAAGCTACTGGACTTTGGCTTGTTTAGGTGTGCGCACCAATACTGGTGATGCTGATGGAGACGTGGTTGCAACACAACCCTCGCAGCATATTACTGAAGCACAGATTACAGCTCAATTAGCACTCTTACAAGGGACTATTGACCAAATACCGCCAATGTATTCGGCTTTGAAGTATCAAGGTAAACCTCTTTACAAACTCGCTCGTGCCGGTATTAGCGTAACGATTAAGAGTCGTAAGGTGACTATACATAAGTTACAACTCCTTGCATTTTCTGAGACCGAGATTCAGTTGATGATCACTTGCAGCAAAGGCACCTATGTGCGCACTCTGGTGGAAGACTTAGGTAATGCACTTGGTTGCGGTGCTCATGTCAAGAAGTTACGGCGCCTGTCTACAGGGCCTTATATCAAGGGAAAAATGCACACTTTGACCACTATTGAGGACATTGCTAACCAGTCTTGGCAAAATGACACCCAGTTGAAGGAGCAGTTAGAAAATAAAGCAGCCTTTAAAGCGCTGGATGGTTTGTTATTGCCTCCAGATACTGCCGTTTCAACTTTAAATGCTGTACAATGTAACGTTGAGCAAATTAAAGATCTGCAACAGGGTAAATTTGTAACTCTGAGCGAAATCCCAAAGGTGATCGGTATAGTACGAGTTTACGGATCAGGAAAAATCGGTGCGAATGCAGTTTTTATCGGCCTAGCTGAACTGGCTGAAAATGGTGTAATGCGTGCTAAACGCTTGATGCAACCCAACATGGTTACGGGCCTGATGAAGTCATAATGATTCGGGTTCTGTTTCAGTTTCACTGTAAATATGCATGGTGAAAAAAACGTAGCGCTTGTCGTACCCGTATAACTGGTCGACACGGCATATTATTGGAGTGTTTATTATGGCATTGTCTGCCAAACAAAAAGCTGTAGTTGTAGCGGATTACCAAATTACTGAAGATGATACTGGTTCCCCTGAAGTACAAGTTGCCCTGTTAACAGCCAACATTTTAGCGTTGCAGGATCATTTTAAAGCCCATATTCAGGATCACCATTCGCGCCGAGGTCTAATTCGTATGGTAAACCGGCGTCGAAAGTTGTTGGACTACCTCAAGCGTAAACACTTAGATCGCTATACCAGACTGATTGGACGCTTAGGTTTACGCCGCTAAGAGAGTTGGTTTACCAGCCAAAGTCTGAATTGTTGTCAACTAAAATCAGTAATATTGGTCACGTAGTGTTTTGACAATAAATACTATAACCCTAGCTAGATTGAAACAATGATCCTGTATATATATTAGATCAACGTTAGTGACACATTAGTTGGCCTGTGGTTCTGACTGGTTTTTGACAGCTAAAACCTAGTCATTGGATAGGACAAATTGGTCGCATGTTCCTCTCAATCATTTTACTAGGTCGATAGTGTAATGAAATGCTATTGACTGATATGGATTTGCAACGTGGAGCTACAAATTGAATATTGTTAATAAAACCTTTCAGTATGGTAATCACAACTTTACTCTGGAAACAGGTCGTATAGCGCGCCAGGCAACTGGTGCAGTATTGGTTACAGTTGATGATACAACACAAGTGCTTGTTACTGTAGTGGGTGCTAAAACTGCTAAAACTGGACAAGAATTCTTTCCCTTGTCCGTACATTACCAAGAAAAAACTTATGCTGTTGGTAAAATTCCTGGTGGGTTCTTTAAGCGCGAAGGGCGTCCCAGTGAAAAAGAAACACTTACCAGTCGCTTGATTGACCGACCTATACGTCCCCTATTCCCAAAAGGCTTTATGAATGAGGTTCGGGTGACTTGTACTGTGATGTCCGCTGATAAGTGCAATGACCCTGATATTGCAGCTATGATTGGGACGTCAGCAGCATTGGCTGTTGCTGGAATCCCGTTTGCTGGACCTATTGGTGCTGCTCGGATCGCTTACACTGAAGCCAGTGGTTACCAGCTAAACCCGAGCTATGAGCAACTGGGCGAATCAGACCTGAATATGGTAGTAGCCGGTACCGAAAGTGCAGTACTAATGGTGGAGTCTGAAGCTAAGGAACTAAGTGAAGACGAAATGCTGGGAGCAATCTTATTTGCCCATCATGAGATGCAGGTTGTAGTCAGTGCAATAAATGAGTTCGCGAGTATGGCCGCTAAGCCAATTTGGGGCTGGCAGCCTAAAATTGACGATACAGACCTACAAGCCGTGCTTGATAGAGTCTACGCTGAAGGCATTACCTCAGCTTATCAGATTAGTAATAAGACAGCCCGTTATGCCACTCTGGAGGAACTCAAAGCCGCTGCTATAGAAAAATTCAGTGGTTCTGACAGCACGACAACAACCAGCGACCTACTTGTTGCATTTAGCCAACTGGAAAAAAATATAGTTCGCTCACAAGTAGTAGCTGGTAAACCGCGTATTGATGGCCGTGATAATAAGACAGTCCGGCCTATCAATATTGAAGTAGGGATGCTGGCTAAAGCTCATGGTTCAGCCCTGTTCACCCGAGGTGAAACCCAAGCAATTGTTGTTGCTACTCTGGGAAACACCCGTGATCAGCAAATAATTGATTCTCTGGAAGGTGAGCGTAAAGATTCATTTATGTTGCATTATAATTTTCCCAGCTACTCGGTGGGTGAATGTGGACGCATGATGGGTCCTGGCCGACGTGAAATTGGTCATGGTCGTTTAGCACGGCGTGGCATACAAGCTATGTTGCCTGACCAAAATGACTTCCCTTATACTATACGTGTTGTATCTGAAATTACTGAGTCCAATGGTTCTAGCTCCATGGCCTCAGTCTGCGGTGCTAGTTTGGCACTAATGGATGCTGGAGTGCCTATTAAGGCACCCATTGCTGGAATTGCTATGGGCTTAGTCAAGGAGGACAATCAATTTGCCATATTGACCGATATTCTGGGTGATGAAGATCACCTGGGTGATATGGATTTCAAAGTGGCTGGCTCTGCCAATGGAATTACTGCGCTACAAATGGACATCAAAATCCACGGAATTACTGAAGAGATCATGGAAATTGCCCTCAACCAGGCTTATGATGCTCGTATTCACATCTTGGATGAAATGAATAAAGTAATCTGCGAGTCTCGTAGTGAAATCAATGAAAATGCACCAATCATGAGAAGCCTAAAAATCGACCCAGATAAGATTCGCGATGTAATCGGCAAGGGTGGTGCTACTATTCGTAATCTGTGTGAAGAAACTGGCGCATCTATTGATATTGAGGATGATGGTACTGTACAGATCTATGCTGACAGCAAGCAAGAGGCTGATTTAGCTATTGATAAGGTGCTTGCTATTACTGCTGAAGCCGAAGTAGGCGCTATATATGAAGGAACTGTGGCTCGGATTGTTGATTTTGGTGCTTTTGTTAATATTCTACCAGGTAAAGACGGTTTAGTGCATATTTCCCAAATTGCCAATGAACGGGTAGAAAAAGTAACTGATTATCTTCAGGAAGGGCAGTTGGTCAAAGTCAAGGTTCTGGATGTGGATGTTCGTGGTCGTATCAAATTAACCATGAAAACGACCTAACTTACAACCACTCTACCATCAAACATGGTTTAATTAACAGCAGTAAATCAGGGTAGCAACCACTCCAACTATATTTTTGCATAACAAAACCAGCTCCACGAGTATGAACCAGTGCAGCGCAGAAGGTTGCTTCAGTTGAATGAGACATCAGTGTATTGTTACTAATCAGCACACATGATTTAGGGGCTATTAAGTTCAAGACATCGACATCTACCACTAGAAGTAGATTATCGGTCAATGCTAACTGCAATAGCTCATGTAGCCAATAACTAGACAACTCACGTGTGATAATAGTTGTTGTGTTCAATTAGATGCTAACGTGTAGCCACAGTCCATCACTCCTGGAGCAGTCTGATTTATCATTGTTACATGTTGTGGTTGTGCTAGCAAACTGACTCAACTAGTTCTTGATTGTGTAATGGAAAGGATAGACATAAAAACTGCCCCGACAATGCCTGCGTTACCTGCCAACATCAATATATGACCATACCAACCTTTATAGCCATTTCAAGATTGATGTGGTAACCATGTTGACGGCAGTTATTTTTATGGCAGCACACATCAAGCCATAACTAATACGCTCCGTGTGAGCTAAAGCAAGACTTTCCAACTCACGGCTAGCTGTACCACTATAGAAACGCACTAGTTCGCCTAAAGCATTCTGATTTATTTTTGAATGCCTGGTTCAATTTAAAACTTCCAGACAAAGCAGATTAGTAATGTAAAAGACAGTTACAATACTATTGATCAGCTAGAAAAACAGTGGCGTTTAATAATGGTTTCCAAACGATCCGGTCCAGTCGAAATAATGTCCACCGGTAGTGCAATCAATTGTTCAAGGCGCTGGATGTAAGCACGAGCATTGGCCGGTAGATCAGCCTCTTGCTTAATTCCAAGTGTGGGTTCGCACCAACCTGGTAGGTCTTCATACACTGGTTTGACAGCAGCAAAGCCCTCGCTATCTGATGGACAAGGAACACTATTACCATTACTATCATGGTAATCCACACAGATCCGAATCTTTGCTATGCCATCCAATACGTCCAGTTTGGTTAGGCAGATTCCGGAAATGCTGTTCACCCGGATAGCATGTTTAAGTGCCACCGCATCAAACCAACCGCAGCGGCGCAAGCGTCCGGTAGTGGCACCTTTCTCATGGCCACGCTCTGCCAAGCCTTGACCAATTTCACAAAACAGCTCGGTAGGGAAAGGACCACTACCGACTCGGGTAGTGTAAGCCTTGGTCACACCTAGAATATAGTCTAAATATAAAGGGCCAAAACCTGATCCGGTAGCTGTACCACCAGCAGTGGTATTGGATGAAGTAACGTAGGGATAAGTGCCGTGATCTATATCTAGTAGTGATCCCTGTGCGCCTTCGAATAAGATATTATGTCCCTGTGTGCGATATTGATGTAATGCGCTAGTAACATCAACCAACATTGGTTTAATATCATCAGCTTGAGCCATAGTCTGTTCCAGCACAAACTGGTAGTCCAGTGGTTTAACCTGATGGTAATGCTGTAAGATGAAATTGTGGTAGGTCATGATCTCTTTAAGTTTAGTGGCAAATTGCTTGGGCTCAAGTAGATCTCCCAGGCGCAGACCACGGCGAGCTATCTTGTCTTCGTAAGTAGGCCCGATGCCTCGCCCAGTGGTACCAATTTTCTGGCTACCACGAGCTTGTTCACGGATATGATCTAAGGCAATATGGTAAGGCATAACCAATGGGCATGCTGGGCTGATACACAGTCGCTGACGCACTGGTATACCACGTGCTTCCAATACTGCAATTTCTTGAAACAAAGCATCCAAGGCTACCACAACACCATTGCCAATGAAGCAGATTACCTGATCTCTCAAGATACCTGAGGGAATGAGATGCAGCACTGTTTTCTGGCCCTCAATAACCAAAGTATGTCCTGCATTATGGCCACCTTGAAAACGCACTACTGCTGCTGCCTGATCAGTGAGCAAATCAACAATTTTACCCTTGCCTTCATCACCCCATTGGGTACCCAGCACCACAACATTTTTACCCATTATCAGTTCGCTCAGTTCGATTCAAAATAATGTATTACAAAGGAGCCAAATGCCAACCAGCATCACACCAAACCAGTTTCTGGTCACACTGCTGTTGCAAACTGCTTTCACTCTGGCCCGGCATATAGGCTATCAGCCGAGCACCAGTTCCTCGAAGCTCAGCTTCACGCTGCCACAGTATTTGCTGTTGTTCCGTGGTTAAGCCTTTTAAATCGGGAAACTGGATCCAGCAAGTAGATTCAGTTTCCAATTCAGATAGTTTTACCAGCACCTTGAGATCTGCACTGAAGCCAGTGGCAGGCCTAGCACAACCAAACACTTGGCCAATGTTATCATAACGACCACCTTTACCTAAGGGCTGAGAAAAAGCAGGAGTCAAGGCTGCAAATACTACTCCAGTATGGTATTGATAACCACGTAATTCAGCCAGGTCGAAATACTGTTTGACTGTTGGGAATCGAATGGCCAAGGCTTGTGCTAATTTCTCCAGAGCGTTAATACCAGCCGCTACCTTGGTCGGGGCTGCAGCAAGATGCTGCCGGGCTCGGGCAAATACATCAATACCACCATGCAACTGTGGTAGGGTTAAAAGCATATCCCTGACTGATGGCTCCAAGTCGAAACGTTTTAGCAGTTCAGCTATATCAGTTACTGCCTTAGCCTGCATTAGTGGTAATAGTTCCTGTGCCTGCATTGGCTCCAGCTGAGCTGCTTCAATAATTCCTTGGTATATTACCACATGCCCCATATCCAGAGTTATAGGATGTTTAACAGCAGCTTGCTGAATACTCTCTAACATTAGGCAAATCACTTCAAAATCACTTGCAAAGCCGGAGTGACCAAAAAGCTCTGCCCCAATTTGAAGAGGTGTACGTGACCCTAGTGGGTGAGTGGCAGTAGTGTGCAACACGGTATTAGAATAACATAACCTAGCAATACTATGGTTGTTTAGGCTATGTGCATCGATACGAGCAACTTGGGGAGTAATATCTGACCGTATTCCCATTAAACGCCCACTGACCTGATCTATCACCTTAAAGGTTTCCAGATCTAGATCATTGCCAGTTCCAGTCAACAGTGATTCCAGGTATTCAATCAGAGGGGGCATAACTAGCTCGTAGCCCCAACTATAGTAGACATTCAGTAGCTTGCGGCGTAGTTGCTCAATATGTCCTGCTGTCGGTGGCAATATTTCCTCTATGCCATCTGGCAATAGCCAGTGGTCAGTTTGTTTCATGACCTTTTTGTCTTTCCATTACAGAACCATAAATGTTTCCAAAGGCTAATGTTACAGCCTAATGAACTAATGTTAGTATGGCTACATCAGCAAGGTAAAAGTAATAATATGTCTGAATGATCAATTCAAGCGGACTCCATTAAATACAATCGTAACAGTATGGTGGCTATTTATTGTTGTAAAACAGGCTGCTTTAGATATTTAAAGAACTCACTTTCCGGCTTTATTATCATCATATCACCACCTTGACCAAAGGTCTTGCGATAGGCGTCTAAACTACGATAGAAGCTATAGAACTCAGGGTCTTGGTTAAATGCCTTGGCATAAATTGAAGCGGACTGTGCATCTCCTTCACCACGGATTAACTCCGATTCACGATATGCATTTGCCGCGATAACAGTTCTTTGCCGGTCTGCATCGGCCTTGATACCTTCAGCAAGCTCCTTACCTTTAGAACGCAATTCACGGGCTTCTCTTTCACGCTCGGTTCGCATGCGGCTATATACCGATTCACTAACTTTATCTGGCAAATCAATACGCTTAACACGCACATCAATAATTTCAATGCCCATATCCTTAATCGTCACCGTATTTAGTTCTTTAAGCAATGTTAGCATGAGCTCATCACGTTCACCAGATACCACTTCTGTTAGGGTGCGCTGGCCAAACTCGTTACGTAACCCTGTATCAACCCGAGATGCCAATAGCTTCGATGCCACCCGCTCATCACCAGAAGTAGCAGTGTAAAAGTCAGCTACATTCTTAATCCGCCATTTAATAAAGGAATCGACAACCAAGAACTTTTTCTCTAACGTGAGATAGCGTTTTGGGTTGGCATCGAGAGTCAATGTGCGTGCGTCAAATGCGCGTACGGTATTCATTATAGGGATCTTGAAGTGTATGCCTGGCTGGATATCAAACGAAACTACTTCCCCAAACCTCATCATAATGGCTCGCTCAGTTTCCTTCACCACAAAAATAGAGCTCATTGCCACAAAAATTACGATAAATAGAGCCACCAGACTAATTAAGGGTTGCCTAGTCATATTAACGTCCCTCTCGATTTGGTAAGCGGTTTTGCCGCTGAGTCAATTCTTCCAACACTTGATCGGCGATACGGCTGATCTGTGATCCATCAACATTGCCAGCTAATCCTGACTGGCGCGAGCCTTGTTTCTGCATAATCTGCTCCAGTGGTAACACCATCATATTATTACCACCTTCAACATCAACTAACACCTTAGCGCTGTTAGCTAGCACATCTTCCATCGCAACCAAATAAAGCCGTTCACGGGTGACTTGAGGAGCTTTTTTATATTCGTTGAGGAGCTTGATAAAACGGCTTGCTTCACCTTCAGCATGAGCAATTACCTCTTCACGGTAGGCAGCAGCCTCTTCCAAAACCCGCTGGGCTTGACCTCGAGCTTCAGGAACAATGCCATTGGCATATGTTTCTGCTTCGTTTTTTGCCCTTTGTTCATCTTCACGTGCTTTGATCACATCGTCAAAAGCATCCTGTACCTGAGAAGGTGCAGAAGTTTTCTCAATGTTGACCTTACTAACTTCTAGACCGGTACTGTATACGTTCAAATATCCCTGCAACCGGGTTTGCACATGGTCACCTAAAATGGCACGCCCTTCGGATAAAATAGGGTGCATCTCTGAGCTTCCTACTACATGACGCAACGCACTTTCAGTAGCTTGAGCAAGGCTATTCTCTGGCTTTCTGACTTCCAAAAGGAAATCTTTTGGATTAGAAATGACATATTGAACTGAAAGACCCACTTCGACGATATTTTCATCTTCAGTTAGCATCAGAGATCGGTGGTCATGAGTTCGAACTTGGGTCACATTGACCTTGGTAACATCGTCTAATAATGGTGGGTTCCATTGTAAGCCAGGCTGCAGTGTTTCCAGATATTTACCTAGTCTGAGCACCACTGCACGCTCCTGCTGGTCAACAGTGTAGAAACCAAATGCTGCCCAAAAAAACGTACCAACCAATAGCGCTGCTAAGATCAGTTTGGTGTTAAGGATATCGTGAGCACCATTCTGATTCCCAGAACCTGACGAACCTTTATTATTAGAACTACTAAACAATCCGTTAAGCTTGTTCAGTAATTTACCAAACACTTCATCCAGATCTGGTGGACCCTGATTTTTACCCCCGGGGCGACGCTGTCCATCCCAGGGATCTTGATTACCCGGTTCATTCCAGGCCATAGTCTTTCTCCTAGTCAAAAAAGTGTTTAATTTCGTAACCCAATCAAATCCATCAGTAATTCTAGCCCGTCTGGATTTGGCATCCAGGTCAGGTCCTACTGAGGATTTTCAATAGATCTTTTCTTTGCAAACGAATGTCCAGTGTCAATTGACCATCTGGGTTCACTTGCTCATGTAGCACAGCTCTCTGGTCATATAATCGGGCTCGCAACTGGCCCTGATCTGGCTGTAACACCATAGTCTGGTGCAAAATATCATCCCCCAATAATTCTGCCATGGCTTGCAGTAACAAACTTACCCCAATGCCATTATGAGCTGATAGCCAGACACTGATTGGTTTCCCAGACTTATCTCGTTCTATCCGGGGTTGCGTGTGCTCAAGCAAGTCAATCTTATTATACACCAGTAAACAAGGTAACTGTTGCGCGTCAATGTCAGCTAACACAGATTCCACTTGTTGAATCCGTTCATCACGTTGCTGATCACCAGCATCAATAACATGCAGGAGCAAGTTTGCCGTACTGATTTCCTGTAGGGTAGCCCGGAAAGCATCCACCAGTTTATGGGGTAAATGGCGGATAAAGCCCACCGTATCGACCAAAACAGTTGTGCCAACATCAGCTAGTTCAAGACGTCTAAAAGTAGGATCGAGAGTAGCAAATAACTGATCGGCAGCATGTACCTGAGCAGATGTCAGGCAATTGAACAGACTTGATTTACCTACATTGGTGTAACCAACTAGCGAAACTGTCAGTATTTCAGCGCGTCGACGTGCTTTACGCCCCTGATTACGCTGACTCTGGACCTTTTCAAGTCTCTTTAAAATTGACCGTATACGAGCCCGGAGCAAACGCCGATCAGTTTCCAATTGGGTTTCGCCTGGACCTCGCAAGCCAATGCCACCTTTTTGCCGCTCTAAGTGGGTCCAGCCTCGCACCAGACGAGTTGATATATATTCCAGCTGTGCTAATTCTACCTGTAATTTACCTTCATGGGTACGTGCACGTTGAGCAAATATATCCAGTATCAGGCCGGTGCGATCAATAACTCTGCAACGAAGCTCCTGTTCCAAGTTGCGTTCCTGGGTCGGTGAAAGGGTGTGATTAAAAATCACTATTTCGGCTTGCCAAGTTTGAATTGCTTGACGAATTTGCTCTACTTTACCGTTGCCCACATAAGTCCTCGGGTGAGGTTGGGACCTTGAACCGGTAATACAGTTGATCGGGTTAGCACCAGCGGAAATAACCAGCTCATATAGCTCCGCCGAGCTTTCGGCACGAGCCTGATCAGACATATTTATATGAACAAGTATCGCTTTTTCTCGATACTTAGCTTCATTTTGGCCGCTTTCTTGCGCATTTGCTAGGGGGCGTTCAAAAAACAAAATGTCAACTCACATTAATACTATTAAACGACCAACGGTTATACGGTTATTAAGCTATGTGATAGCGCACCTAGTCATTCAGCCTCATCCATCATAGGGACCTTGACCGGA
>Ga0233444_10002341_pt1 | contig 20029 bp, 13 predicted proteins | sample SI_124_October20_6_FD_182792 | JGI IMG/M metagenome (GOLD analysis project Ga0233444, IMG submission 182792) | Seawater microbial communities from Saanich Inlet, British Columbia, Canada - SI_124_October2016_10_MG | ecosystem: Environmental > Aquatic > Marine > Inlet | place: Canada: British... | reverse complement strand
AGTGGCCGTCCCAGAAGTCACAATAGCCGCATCACATAAGTTCAATATTTCATAAGTTTTACCTACGACTAACCTTACATTACTCAATCCTATAATACTATCGTAGAGATCAATAGGTAAGTTATCAACGCCAGCGATCCACAAAAACAGATCCTTTCGCTGATGCGCCATTTTACTGATCATTTCAATTGAGTGCTCGACTTCTTGTTTTCTACTTCCCGGTAAAAAAGCAATATTCCAACGATGATTTTCCGAACGCTTAAAGGAACTGTCTAGCTCGTAACTATCAATGTGCTCTATCAAAGGATTCCCTACATATTCTACTGGATAATTTAATGATTTATAAAAAGGAACCTCAAATGGAAAAATGACCAACAATTTGTCTACAAATGATCGAATTTCTTTGATACGGCCCTTATTCCATGCCCATATTTTTGGCGAAATATAATAAATCGTACGTAGTCCCTGACGCTTAGCAAAGGCCGCCATTCTTAAGTTAAAACCTGGATAATCTATGAAAATTACGGCGTCGGGATGGAATGCCAATAACTCTTTTTTACAGATGTTTAATTTCTTTTTTATCACCCGAAGATTTGTAAAAACTTCATAGAATCCCATAAAGGCACTCTCTTTGTAATGACTTAAAAGCTCCCCTCCTGCCGCTTTCATTTCATCACCTCCATAGCAAACAATTTGAGCCGCTGGGTCCTTTTTTAATAGTTCTACAATTAAATTTGCCCCATATACATCTCCTGATCTCTCGCCAGCAATTAAGAAATACTTCATTTAATCACGTATTTTCTATTTTAATGCAATCTAACTTATGATGGGGATATAATGTATAAATTTGTGTCAGAAACAAAAAAGGTATGATCATAGTTACAGGTGCTGCTGGTTTCATCGCCAGCGCATTAATAAGCGAGTTAAATAAATACAATTTCAATAATATCATTGCAGTCGATTTATTTGATTCTGACCTAAAAAATCAAAATATAGAAGGCAAAAAAATTACGCAAAAGGTCAATAGACATGAACTCCATGATTGGATCCAACTCAATCATGAAGAAATAGAATTTATTTTTCATCTAGGTGCACGCACCGATACAGCAGAATTTGACCGGGCACTTTTAGCAAAGCTGAATACAGACTATAGCAAAATGATTTGGAAAAATTGTGTTTCATATCAAATCCCTTTAGTCTATGCTAGTAGTGCGGCAACTTATGGTCTCGGTGAATTTGGATTTGATGATCAAGAAAATCTATCTGAAAAATTAGTCCCTTTAAATCCTTATGGAGATTCAAAAAATGAATTTGATATTTGGGCTTTAAAGGAAAACAAAAAGCCCTTTTTTTGGGCGGGCCTGAAATTTTTTAACGTGTACGGTCCCAATGAATATCACAAAGACCGGATGGCATCTGTGGTATATCATGCATTCAATCAAATTACTATAACGGATGGTATGAAGCTTTTTCGGTCTCACAATCCGAAATTTAGTGATGGTGGTCAAATGCGGGACTTTGTATATGTAAAGGACGTTGTGAAAGTAATGTATTGGCTTATGCATCATCGGAAAAACTCAGGATTGTATAATCTAGGCAGTGGTCAAGCCCGTAGTTTTTTGGATTTAGTAAAAGCTGTATTCGTTGCAATGGACAAAGATGAAAAAATCTCCTTCATAGATACTCCAATAGATATCCGGGACAAATATCAGTATTTCACAGAGGCCACGATGGATAAATTAAAAGGGATTGGATATCCGCACCCTTTTACCACATTAGAAGCAGGTATTAATGATTATGTAAGCCATTATCTTAAAGCTCAAAAGCGTTACTGAAACTACAACTTACGCTGGCTTATACTTTCTAAAAGTTGCTTTTGACCCGCGCGATTCGAGCGCTCGTTTGGAGCAGCCGATTTCTGTAACACATCCATCAATTGTTTATTCTTCCTGTTAAAAAGCTGAATTTCTTTTTCCGACCATTGGATAGGATCTCCTAAGGTCTCTTGTTTCATGTGAGCCAACAAATGGGCGAATGAAATATGTTTCTGAGGTATCGAGCAATTTGGAACGAAAAATTGAGCATTCTCCATACAAACGATCTATTCCGTTATTTTAACGTCCTAATGCTACTTCCCAAAGTTGAAGGATAAATGATTCACCCCCTCCAAAGTTACATCAGCGGCTGTAGGAGTTGTTTCCCCATCACTCACCACAGCCGTTGTCTCCTTAAGGTCACTACTACAAAAAGTCAAGACTAAAATATATCATTGATCTATGAAGGATTTAGCCAATTTAAATCAGTATTATCAGGCACAGTACAAGTAATAGGATAGCATAGTTCATTCGGTATTATAACTAAAAACATTACAATATGTCCATCAATAATTGGAATTGTACGTTTTAAAAATGACTTTGGCCGATTTTAGTTGCTTCAATAGAGTTTCACCACAAATATTGTTCATTGATTAACCTGTCTAATGGAATGAAACCTCTCAACATCAGCCTTATTTCTTATCTCTTCTCCTTATCAGATTAGAATTAATTACTAGATAGTTTAAATTGGTTTTCCGCATGCATTCAATGGCGTCTGAAGGATTGCAGACAATGGGTTCATCTTTCAAGTTAAATGAGGTATTGATGAGCATGGGAACACCTGTTTTTTCAAAAAAACTTTTTATCAGTTGATGAAACTTTAGGTTGAATTCTTGAGTCACCGTTTGAATTCTTGCCGAATGATCCACATGAGTGACAGCCGGTATAGTAGATCTCACTTCATTAATCTTAGCAAACCCGGAAAATCGTTGCTTGGGAGTTATCCTGTGATTTGCCTTGATTTGATCTACAAAAAGCATAAAGGGACTTTCATGGATAAATTCGAAATAATCATGAGCATATTCATGTAATACTGCCGGTGCGAAAGGGCGAAAAGATTCTCTAAACTTAATACGCATATTTAGATTAGATATCATGTCCACATTACGCGGGTCAGCTAATATACTTCGATTACCCAGCGCTCTTGGTCCAAATTCCATCCTATCTTGAAACCAACCGATAGCTTCTCCTTTTATGATTAAATCTGTAGTCTGATCTATCAGTTCATCAAAGTTATCAAAAGTACTTATAGAAAATTCTTCCAAATTATGATCTTTGGGATCAAAAAGATAACTAGGTCCCAAAAAAGGATTAAATGCTCTGATTGACCTTGAAACATCGGGTAGAGTGGTGTAATAATGCGCTGCTGCTCCTAGTGCAGCACCAGCATCACCAGATGCAGGTTGGATCCAAATTTTATCGGCTTTACTCGCTCTTAAAATCTGGCCATTGGCCACGCAATTAAGAGCCACACCTCCAGACATGCATAGATTTTTAATATTATATTCATCAACCATAAAATCCACTACTTTAACTAGTGTTTCCTCCAATACCACCTGAATTGAGTTAGCAATATCGGCATGAATTTGAGTCATTGGATCACTACTAAGCCTTGGAGAACAATCAAATAAATTTTGCAATGATTGGGCATACATTCTATTTAAACTACCAAAATTGAAATATTTTAAATTCAGCTTAAAGGATCCATCTGCCTTGACATCTATCAAGTTATCGTAAATTTTTTGCTTAAATATAGGGCGGCCATATGAAGCCAATCCCATCACCTTATACTCATCACCATTTACTCTAAAACCAAGAAAACTAGTAATAGATGAATAAAAAAGGCCCAATGAATGTGGGAAAAAAATCTCTTTCTTCTTGGTTATTTTTTTTCCTTTTCCTATCATAATAGACGTAGTCGCCCACTCTCCTACACCATCAACATTTAATATTAATGCCTCCTCGAAAGGGCTGAATAAAAAACTAGCAGCGGCATGGGACATATGATGTTCACAAAATTTGATGCTGAATTTGCCATTGATAGATAAGTCATGCTCGTTTAGCACCCGAAAAATTTCTTTCTTCAGAAAAAGCCTTTTCTTGACCCAAATCAATACTGATTTGAGAAAAAAGGATAATGAGGTATTTGAAAAAATTAAGTAACTTTCAATAATTCGTTCAAACTTCAAAAACGGCTTTTCATAATAAATAATATGGGCTACTTGATCGAAAGAAATTCTCTCACTTTCCAAACATTTCTTAATAGCTAATATTGGAAATCTACTCTCATTTTTGATCCTTGTTAATCTCTCTTCTTGGATAGCAAATTTGATTTCTCCATCTTTCATTAGGCAAGCGGCACTGTCATGATAAAAACAGGATATACCTATGATGTACATATTTTATATCTAGAAAAAGCTATAAATAAAGGGTGCTAACGCAGTGCCTTCAACGGCTATGATCAAAGTACTTAATAAGAGCAATATGATTACGATTGGCCAGATCCAAAATTTTTTTCTATATAGAAGAAACTTGATAAACTCTAAAATAAATGATCGCATAAAGAATTAGAATTGATTGTTTAAATTTAATTCTTTCTTCTCCGAAAGTTTCCAATAACTTGTCGGTTTATTATTTCTTGAGATGAAATGACGAAAAATGAGGTTTGACCTATATAAAAGCCCTAAAGGAAGAATCATGAGAAAATAGATTATTCCTAGAATTAGGAAGGTATTAATCCTTTGAAGAAGGAAACCCAATTTTATCCAATAATCATATAAAAATTTAAAAATGAGTGGCCGAACAATAATTAAAACAATTAAAAAGAGAGCAATAAGGCAAGAACCTAACCAATATATTCTTTGGGCATAGATCAAATGATAAATAATACTTACTAATGAACAAAAAATCAATCCGTAAGCAAATAAAAGGTGGGATTTAATTGCCTTTAATTTAAACATCTATAACTTCTTAGGTTTTGAGTGATCACTGATTACACAGCTTAATAATAATTCTGACTCCATAATAAATACGAATTTAAATTTAGATAATTTTACGTTAATTAAATATTAATGAAAACATCCTAACAAACCTATGAACAAAAATAAATTAATTCAGATAGTCGTAGGTGTTTTCATTTCATTGACTTTTTTTTTGATTATTGAAGTTAGCTTGAGACTAACTGGGAACTCGGAAGAAATAACAGTTTTTAAGGAATATAAAGCGGATACCTCCTACTTAGTTTTTAATCCTGAAATATCGAAAAGAATTTTTTACAATAAAGATGAAGCCCTTCTACCCCAGATAGACCCTTTCAAAAAAAATAAAAAGAGTAATACCTTAAGGATTTTTGTCTTGGGCGCTTCAACTGCCTACGGGTTCCCCTTTACACATAATACTTCTTTTCCAAGAATACTTGAGCGAAGCCTTTCAGACTCTTATGAAGGTATTGTTGAGATCATCAATCTCTCACTGACTGGAATTAATTCATATACCCTACAAGAATTAAGTGAAAGTCTAATACATCAAAAGGCAGATGCCGTCCTTATCTATGCTGGCCATAATGAATTCTATGGCGTACATGGCGTAGCTTCTTCTTATTCACTCACCAGAAATAGCTATGTTAAACAGTTTATTTTAAATCTCAAAAAATTAAAAACATATGACTTGCTTAGAAAGCTGCTGATTACAAAAAATAAGATCAAAAAAAATCAAAAGAATTTGATGCAGAAATTATCATCAGAACAATTAATTGATAAAAAAGAAGCTTTGTTTGAAGATGGAGTAGATCAATTCAAAACTAACCTCAGTGCACTTGTTAAAACCTTATCCGATCATCAAATACCCATATATATTGGCACACTTAGCTCGAACCTCCTTCAGCCGCCACTTGACCATTCTGCTACCCAAAGAACTACCTTCCTTTCACTTGAACTTTATAATCAAGGGATGAAAAAACTAGAAAAAAATGACATTCAAAAGGGTATCCAATTGCTTCACCGCGCCAAGGAGGAAGACCAACTAAGGTTTAGAGCGCCCAAAGCTTTTAATGATATCATATTAAACCTAAAAAATCCTTACGTAACTATCGTTGATCTCGAATCCGTGTTTCAGAGTGACAGCGTATTTATCAACAAGGAAAATTATTTTCTTGAGCATGTTCATCCAAATATCAAAGGCTATTATTTAATGGCCTTTGAGTTTCATAACAGTATTGCCAAACACATGAGGTTTTCCAACAATTCCAAAATAGCTAAATCATCTAGTTACACGAATTATTATGATACTTACAGCACGCACACCACGATGTTAGATTCAATTTACGGTCATCTATTAACTGATAGACTTCTTACTCAATGGCCCTTTTATCAAACTTCTGAAAGCGAGTATCATGACCAAAGTATCGAATATGATTTAGCCAATAAGATGCTGAGCCACCAACTCAATTGGGTTCAAGCTATGGATCTGTATTATAGAAAATCTATAGAAAATCAACAATATGACAAAGCCAGACAGGTCGCGCTTTCATTAATGCAAGAAATACCAATAAGCGATCAGCCTATAAAGTATTACCTCAATGCACTTCAATCTTTAGACTCTTTTGATGAAATTCTTGATTTTGCAATAAGTTATGTAGCCCTAGAGGATCCCGATTTTCAGCTTATATCCACTTATGTTATCGCTGCATTCCAGAACAATCCAGATATTAAAAGTTTAGAAGACTTTATTATGGTCAACGAAATGGTTTTAGGCGAATTTGGTAATTATTTAAGTAACCTCTTAATCACCAGAAAAGAAGCTGAAATATCAGTAAAATAACATCAGCATAGATTTGAGATCTCTGATCTCAAAAAAACATTTCACGCCATTAACATTTGATTCTATTTTATTGCAAGGATTCAATCTGCAATGGTATTGTCTTGGAATAGGATAAGGTCCATTCTTTGCCATCAACCCTTTCTATGGTTAAATAGCCTTCATAAACTTCATAATTTGCCATATCAAAAAAGAAATTCTCTATCCCATCATTATTCTTTAAATATGCAAAGCACTTGATCCAGCCGTTGAGTATTATACCTCTAGGATTAATACATTTCTGCCACTTTGATGGACTCATGGGAAAAAATGCATTTGACGGTGCCACCGCATAATGATTGTCTGATACCTTAGAGACATTGATACAATTGCTTCTCAAAAGATCTTCCCGTCTAGAGGTATCGGGCAAGAGATGACTGATGCGAAAATCGTCAAATATAATCTCGCTTCCCACTGCAATATCTCCTACCAATCTAAGACGAACTTTTTTGACCTTAACAGAAATAAGATCACTCTCCTTAATCAATTGACATGAGGGTAAGTACAACAAGGATATTAAGCCAAACAATACAAAATACTTCATTTTTTATAATTTCTTGTTATTAAACATGGTAAATTAAAAAAGGTTTGCCTCATTAAGACAAACCTTTTTTAAAAAATTTAATATTCAAATTAATCCGCCGGAGTTAATGTAACTGTGAAAATATTATCAGCAGCAAGACCTTCATCATTGAAATAAACGGCAAGACCTTCATCATAACCAGGAGTCGCTACGTCATAATAAAGTGTAATTGTACCCGTACACCCATCAATCACACCGCTTCCATATACAGTGTATACATAATCAGCATCATCGTAGAGCGTGGTGAAATAGGTTTGTTCAGCAATGGTTATACCTAAGCCCGCATCAACTTCCATAATTGCCGGTGCATATCCGTCATATACTGTTTCATCCCAAACTGCAGCCATCCAATCATGATTGAGGCCGTATACTCCTAGCGTCCCATCATCATTTGCAGATATGGTTACGACAGCATCCCCATAATAGTAATCATGCCCATCTGTACCCGTATAGTTTCCAGCTAAGGTAGTCAAATCAGCCACAGGACAAAATTGGGTAGAAGTAACCACAAAACTTAATGTAGTCTGCGAAGAACCTGCATTTATATCAACTGAGATAGTCATGGTTTCATCAGCTACTTCGTTTGACACAAAAGATGCCGTAACCGCGGATGAACTAGCGTCATCAAATGTTACACTTGCGCTACTTGAAGACCATGAATAAGTGCCTGGATAATTTGCCACAGAAAAACTATGCGAAGTTCCAGAAATCACTTCCATAGTATCTAGAGCTCCTGTTACGCTTGAACTATATGCTGGAGCTGCCGTCCCCAGAAACATATTTGCTTGTCCAGAAGTCATCATTATGGTACCCAAAGTCGTTGCTACGTCCCAACTTACTTCCGCAAATCCGGTGGTGTAAGCACTAACAAAAACCTCAATCGGCTCGTTACCAAGAACATCTGAGCCAAAAGATACACTTCCATCGCTTCCTGTAGTTGCTGTTGTCAAAGCGTTTGCAGCACTCATTAAATCCGCTGAGGATGTGTATAACTCTACATTTGCCCCTGCTACCCCAGTGCCTGAACTATTTAATACGGTCAATTTTAAGCCTGCGTCAGCTATAACGCCTGATCCTTGAATCTCAGACACATCCTCCCAACAGGAGGTCAACCCAACAGCCACTATGACCGTTAGAAAGATTAATTTAATTGTTTTTTTCATAATTTATAAAATTTTGATATCAACAGTCCTCACCAAAAGTGTACACATCCAAAGACAATAACTGCAACTCTGAAGCAGGTATTGGGAAGTTCCTCGCAGTACAAGGCTGCAATCCACCCAGCGGTGCATAAGAACCATCATCCTCAGGTAGCCTTCTTCTATCATAATATACAGATCCTGGACTCGTAGAAAGTAATTCTACAAATCGCTCGTAAAACAATGCATCCAACATATCTGCTGTACTCTCTGAACCTGTTAATCCAGCAAGCGCTCCATTGGTTACTCTAGTCGCATTGATTAAATCAGCAGCCGACGCATTATCTCCGGTCCATAACATCGCTTCAGCCTTCAGAAGGTTATTTTCTACCGTCGTTAAGTAAGGCATGGCCCCACTCCAATCAGGATAATGATAATCATAACGACTCATGTCATAATGAGAGTAATGATAATATCCCCGCTCAGCCCTAAAAGGTATAGATTCGTAGTAAGTCCAATAACTGGCCATTCTCGCATCATCCGATGCCGCCTCGCCAATAGAGGTCGTACCATCTACCGGGAACCTTGAAGGTTGATTTGGATCAAGCATAGAAACAATTCTCATATCTACTCGAGACCACCCCTCCTCGTTTCCGTAAAACATAAAGTAATCATACCAGCTCGTTCCTCCATCTCCCTGTGGAGCCAAGTCAACCTGTGTACCCGCTGTAGTTTTTGCCAGCACATCAGACCAATTAACTGCCGCATTTTCAGCATCAGTCCTAGAGTTTTGTACAATAATTTTAGCCTGAAAACTCTTGCAAACAGCCACAAATTGATCTCGATCAAGAGTCACACCATTCCATACTCCAACAGTGAAATCTCCTCCGCTGTTGGCATACGTGATGGCCTCATCTAATAAGGCGACAGCAGTATCTCTCATAGCCATATAATCGCTATATTCCATTTCAGGAATAATTGCTAAATCGGTATGCTCAGTTACTACTTTCCCTTTATCAAATATCTTCGATAAACTTCCATACGCCGCTCCTTGCAGAAACTTAGCCTTGGCTTTGACCTGATAAGTAATATCAGTGGTACCGTCCGAACCGTAAGTAACGTAGTCTGGATTTTCCTTGTACTGCCGCATCACGTCAGAAATACTTCCGATAATAGAATAATAACTAGACCAAGGATCTGAAAGCACATAGGCGTAATTCCACGTTGCACTGTTGGGTATCGCTTCTCGTGGTTCTACAGATAACTCTCTACAACCCCAGTTACCCCAGGACATTGACATTCCATCACCCATTGTTGACAAGGTGTGGGTATGAAAATAGGTGTCCATTTGGAACAATAATGAAAATTGTCCATCAACAATCCCCGAATACTCATTGGTATTGGACAATGACTTCGCAAGATCAGCATTGATCTCATTTTCAATCTCCAATTCTTCACATGACACTGCCGCCAATAAGACTGCAATGACCACTATTTTGTTTAAAAAAAATCTTTTCATAATTAAATTAATTAAAATTTCAATTCTAATGATCCTGAAACTGTAGCGAAATTCGGGTAACTAAACCCATCAAACGCCCAATTTTGCCCATTTCCCGATGAACCCACTTCTGGGTCATAGCCAGAATAGTTTGTCATAGTCCACAAATTTCTACCCACTATACCGAGAGTAACTTGTTTGAAGGGCACTTTTGTCCCTTGAGGTTTGTAGGTGTATCTGACATTGAGCTCTCTCAATTTGACATAACTACCATCTTCAACAAAATAACTTGAAGTAGCGTTCACGTTGTATAGAGACGAATAATAATTTACAGGCTTTCTTAGATTTTGAACAACACTAGATTGATCAATATCACCTGCTCTCAACTCTCTGTAAGTCCACTGTTTGGTCTGGTTGTAAATATCTCCACCCTGCTTCCAGTCAAATAAGATGTAAGCCGTAAACCCTTTCCAGTTATATGTTGCATTCAATCCAACCTGGAAGTCTGCTATAATATTTCCAAGAGCCATTTGATTGGATTTTACTGTGGTTCCATCGGCTTCGTATTCATTCTTGTACACTACACCCTCACTTGGAGTTCCAATTTGCGTAACCACAAAACCATCTGAGTTAATACTATATGATCCAGAACTCGCTTCTTCAGCAGTTAATTCATCCAAGCTTGTTGCTATTTGGCGTCCATATATGGTTCCAAATTTTTCACCTTCTTGATAAATAAAGGCATTATTTGCTCCAATCTGCGTAGCCTGATAGTTGAATTTGGTAAGCGTTTGATCCACCGCAGAAAAAACCATCCCTGCATTCAAGGAAGACTTTTGTGCCTTGTTTTCAAAAATGTTCATGCTTACAGATGCTTCGATAATATTCGCATCAAGTTGAGCATCCAAATTGATCCACTGAGTAGTAAAACCTCCCGCTGCTCCTTCTAACTGTCTTGGAAAAAACATATCGGTACTTTTTTGCTGGACATAATTGAACATGAAATCTATTTTATCCAGAAACCGCGCGTCAATCCCGATCTCTATCTCCTGCTGTTGCGAAGACTTTAAATCTTTGTTTCCAGTTTGGCTTTTTTGTCCTCCACTCGACAATGTCTCATATTGATAGCCCCATTCTGGCCTATTTCCGGCTGTTCCAATCGAAGCTCTTAATTTGAACTCATCGACGCCAGGGATGTCTATGTCCTCAGTAAGTCTATAGGCCACAGAACCTCTATAAAAAGAGTTCCATTTATTTCCACTACCAAATAGTGAAGAACCATCTCGTCGAAACATTCCATCCAATATCAATTTATCTTGATAAACTACATTACCTATACCGCTGTAGTTTCGAGTTACTTCTTTAATATCGAATCCAGAATTTGCAGATAGCGTATTTGTTCCCTCGCTGTTTAACGTAGCATTTCCTAAACTTTGTATACCTGCAAACAAAAAGTTAGTTGCCGAAGTAAAGAGGTAATTACGATTACGTAATTCTTCCAAATAATACCCCTGAACAATTACATCAAAATCACCAAAGGTTTTGGTATATGTTGATTTTAATGACGTCGTAGAATACGAACCACTGGTTAAATAATATGTTAAATTACCATTTGCTGCCGTTATGTCGTCACTTAAATAACCCTTGTTAGTGAAGACTGAACCATCATTGTCTTCTCTGTCAATGGTATATCTTCCTTCGAATGACAAATACTCTAACGGGCTAAATTCTAAACTATATGAACCTAGAAATCTTTTCCTACGATCTTCAATACTCTGGTTAGATAATCTATATAAAGGATTTCTTTCGAGGGATGCAGCCTTAGCAACGTCCCAATCATACATAGAGCCATCTTCCTCATTTGGATCATTTAGATTAATGTCTGGCGGCATGTACAATAGCGTATAAAAGCTGCCTCCAGACCCTTCTGGTGTCTGGTCATTAAAGGAAGTGATGTAAGATGAACTTGCACTAAAGTTTAGATTTTTGTACAATTCGTGATCCAGATTCAATAAAATTGAATTTCTCGAAAAACCATCCACTAGATCAACTACGCCTGACTGCTGGTTATTCGTATAAGAGGCATAAAATCTAGTATCTTCTGAAGTACTTCCTACTGAAACTGAGTACGTTTGGAAACTTCCAGGATTGAATAAATCATCAATGTGATTTCTATTTGTTGCGTAAGGATTGACCGCTAAGCCATCAGATCTTAAGGACCCGTAATTTACCGATCCATCATCATTGAAATTGTAAGGATGATGTGTAGCTAAGGGAACATTTCCATTTAATTTCGACTGACCTAACTCAGACCTTACTTTGATTGTGGTCTTCTCCCCTTTGTCTGCTCCACGCTTGGTGGTAATGTTAATAACTCCATTTGCGGCTCTAGACCCGTATAAAGCTGCTGCCGCAGCCCCTTTGACGACTTCTATATTTGCAATGTCTTCACTGTTAATGTCTCGCAGATTTCCATTGTCATCTGTAAGAACACCGTCTATGATAATTAGTGGATTATTACTCCCCACTAGGTTGGCGGCACCTCTTAACACTATGTCTGAATTTCTACCCGGTTCTCCAGAGGCTGTTATCACAGATACTCCGGCAATCTTACCTTGAAGCGCAGTTGCAGCATTTACTCCAGGCGTATTTTGAATCAAATCTTCATTGATTTTACCCACCGTAAATGCCAACTTCTTTCGGTCCGTAGCACCCGCTACACCTGTGATAATTACATCTGCCATGATCTCGATATCCTCAGTCATAACTATGTCAATAACCGACCTTGCGCCGATTTCTTGCTCCTGATCAGCTAAGCCAATCGATGAATACAGTAAAGTTCCCCCCTCTTCTGGAACAGAAAAACGATAATTACCGTCAAAGTCTGTTGTGGTCCCTGTGGTCGTCCCTTTCAAGACTACATTCACACCAGGGATACCCCCACTTCCATCATCAGAAGTCACTATACCCGAAATCGTTCTCTGCGCCCAAGCTGTGCCCAAGACGAAAAGAAACGAGATACCTATAAGTACAATCCTCTTCATAAAAATTTGGTTTTTAAAAATGAACATTAAGTTAAATAAATGTGATTTATGATATTGTTTCACAAAGTAATTTATTGAAATATTAATAAAATAAAAATAAAACGTCAAAAATGTCACGTAATTTGATATTCATGAGTTTTTTATTAAAAAAATTATCTGTTTATTTAAAATTACAATTAAACTTAGAATTAACATGCTTATTTACAAAATTTAATATAAATATTTAAAAATAATATAAAAATAAATCATTCTTTCGATTCTCTCTTTAAGTAAAGTAATTTTTTTTGTTAAAATTATATTTTGTCGATCTGCATTTAACTTATAAAATATTTTAATAATGACGTTTTTATTGAGGTAACTCACTGCCATAACTTAATTTTCATTTACATACCTCTCTCAATAAAACTTATCAGTATTCCTGATTTTTAATGGTAAATTCCCAAATTAAAATAAATACTTATCAGAAAAATATAAACAAGCACAAGATTTTACACTTAAAAGAAGCGTATTTGAGACATTAAAATATAGTTGAAGCTTTTTATTTGAACCCAAATAATAAATTTTTGGCGGTCTTGGATTAAATAGATAAATTTTTCAAAAACTCTTTTAGTATGTTTCTAGAATAAATAATCCATTATCCCAATTATCGATACTTATGGCATTGGCTGACGCCGCATTCAAATTGAACAAATGTTATTCGCTTTCATGCGACCATTGAATAGGGATCCAGTTTAACGATGTTAGATTTAATTGAGAAAATCCGTTCTTCTCTGATCATTGTAACCCTCTATATGCGAAAATGCACCTTTCATATTTCCATATCATAATCATCTCCACAATAAGGCCTCCTAAAGCCGGATCAACGATAACTTGCGCTGTATCTATAGCCGTTGGTACATCACTGATTCCTAGATGCACAAATGAAGAACCTCATAGCTAGGTAGCACTCCCCATTTATACGATTAAATTTACGATTAATTTTCGGCTCTTATCCTAAACTCTATAAGCCTGTTTTGATCACTCAAGGTGGGATCCAATTCAACAGGACGCATAAAACCTAATCCTTTGAACGTTAACTGATCTGAAGGTATGCCAGATTCGATCAGAAAATCATAACCTGCTTTGACACGCTGCTCGGAGAGCGTCTGGTTATACGCCGGTTCTCCCGTTTGATCAGTGTGTCCCTCAATTTGTATATTTACTCGATTTTATACCAAAAATTCCGCACTATTTCAAGTTCTGATTGGGAGTTCTTGGTCAATTCGTAACTGGCCAATTCAAAATAAATATTCTCTAGAATCATAATGGCACCAACTTCTAGCGGAGACAAGGCTATGCCTAGTGTATCAGGCTGACAATGGCTACCCATTGTGAAACGTTTTCACCTCCTGCTGAGTCATAGGTTTCAAATACGACATTTATATATGGACCTAAATGTTATGTAATAGTGATAAAATGAATCACAAAATACATGTGAGAGAGACTAAATATAAATGCTCAATAAACTCTAATAAATAAACTCATATTTACTTGATTCTCATTTTAAACAAATAACTGAAGTTATACTATAATTTTAAGGGCAAAATAAAGATTAGCCAATATTAATAAAAAAGAGGGCCGCCAATGGCAGCCCTCTTTTTTATTTGAATTTCAGAATTTGTGAAGAATAATTAATTATCCCACCCAACTTTAGCTGTAAACACGTCTACCGACTCAGCATCGGGCGCTTCAGAGTTGAATAAATGCTCATCACTTCCATAAGGGAAACGAACAGGAATACTACTTCCCGAAACCGGAGACAAGGTAGGAATCCCAGTCCTTCTCCAATCATTGTAAACCTCTAAATGTGTAAATAAAGCAATATATTTCTGAGTCATAATATGCTCTAAAGTTACATTACCCACTCCAGGATCAACAGAAGCTCCAGCAAGATACCCATCGAGCTCAGCATTACTGATTCCCAAATGCGCAAATGAAGCTGTTATACCAGCGATATATGCAGTATGTATTGCCGTGCCGGATCCACTTGTTGCTAGTAAAGCTTCAGCCTCTAGAAATTTCATCTCCCTAAAAGAAATGAGCTCCCACTTCATGTCTGGGACAAGATAAGGGTGTTCATCAGGCGTAAATGTCGGACTGTACATAGCCAGTCTGCTGGTATCCGTCAGTCCCTCCATAAGGGCTTTCATCGTTGGATGAAATTCGATATCTCCATTCCTGTCTCTATTGAAACGATACCAAGGATGAGCACTACCCGCGTCAGGATAGGTATAACTCAAATTATCTCCTGCCTCGTCAAATGCACTTGCCTCTGCAGTGAGTGCAGCAGCAGGCTCTCCTAAATGAAGTCGCCCCCTGGCTTCCAATGCATTGGCTAACTTAACCCACTTAGCTACATCACCATCATAAAAAACATCATTTGAAAGTGGTAGACCACCATCACTTCCACCTAGAAGTGCTTTTCCGTCAGTTATCAATGTGAAAATCTCAGTATATATCGACGCCTGTGTATCAAAAATCGGATTTGTAAGATCACTCCCCTGGAAAGCCTGAGAATAAGGTATATCATCCCATACATCCGTTGCATTCATCAATGTGTAAGCCATAAGGATGTTAGCTACTCCCTCAAAATGAGAATAACCTTCAGTATTAGCAGTAGTTTTCATACCTGATATTTCAACCAAAATATTCTCGTATACGTTATTCCACAAAGTATTGATATGGGCAACGTTAAAACTAGAATAATTATTAATCGAACTCCATTGTCGAGCAACACCTTCGGTTTGCTGCATAAGTACTGATGCATTTCGCGAGAAATCACCACCATCTACGTCTGTTAAGAATACCTCCACAGCTGGAAGGATAACGTTTACCGGAACTGCGGTAGGTTGGTTAGGATTGACATTTATGTCATCTCCTAAATAACTCTCGCATCCCACTAATAATATTGCTAAAGAAAAAACTAAAGCAGCGAATTTATTATTTATCTTTTTCATATTTTTCGTTGTTTAGAAATTGGCATTTAACTTAAAAGCGTAACTTCTTGTACCTGGCTGGTTGAAGTAATCTAATCCTTGTCCATTACCAACACCTGTCAAACTGGTCTCAGGATCAACACCATTGAAGTCCGAAGAGTACCACAAGTTATGCCCATAGAATCCCAAAGAAAGTCCTTTGATGAAGCCGTCACCAAATAATTGGGGATTCAAAGCATAAGTGAGAGATAATTCTCTTAATCGAACCCAACCCCCATCTTCTACAAATTGCTCATCAACACTACCAAAGCCTCCCACTGAACTGGTCCAATAATCTTGATCTCTTACTATTTCAATATCATTAGCCGTACCATCAGACTTTACTCCCGGTATTGCAAAAGGTGTTTCTACTCTCGTATCAGCAGTTAACTGCGAGCGACCGAAATATGAAAGTGCCCAGTTCGTTCCATTCCAAATGTCACCACCTTTTCTCCAATCAAACAAAAAGGCTAAATTGAACCTCTTGTAGTCTATACTGTTTTTTATACCTAAAATCCAATCTGGTGTAGCATCTCCAATCGCACGCAAAGTTTCGTCAGCTTGCTGAAATCCATATTCTAAACTAGTTGGATCGTCATTGATCAAAAGTGGTCCAGCTGGTATATTCAATCCATCATCAGCAGCAGTACCTGCAGCTTCTCTCTTGTAAGCACCACCAAATATAGATCCGTAGGTGTTACCCGCAACAAGGAAGATTCCTGTGCCTGTAAAACCAGCAATTTGTAATTGATCTATCCCAGGTGCTAACGCATCTACCGTCGAGATTACCTTTGACCAGTTGAAAGTTACGTTCCAATTGAAATCAGGCTTATTCACCGCATTTATATCGAGTATGATTTCTGTTCCTTCCGTTGTCATTTGTCCCGCATTCATATAAACGTTACTGTATCCAGTACTTCTCGCCAAAGAGGCATCCAAAATAAGATCTTCTCCTTTTCGATTGAAATAGGATACATCTAAACCTATTCTTCCTTCTAGGAATCTTATATCCGCTCCAATCTCAAATGCTGTAGTTGTTTCCGGTTTCAAATCTGCATTACCTAAGGTCCCACTTAACTCAAAACCATTGACACCGCGTAGTGGAAAATTAATTGGATCTCCCCACCCATCATCAGGTGATTGAGCGTTGTATACAGTCGAGGTCGAGTAAGAGTAGGGAGGTCCTGCACCTACTTGTGACCACGAAGCCCTTAATTTTCCAAAAGACACAGATGGAATATCTATAAGTTCTGAGAATATGAAGGATAAAGAAGTTGAGGGATAAAAGAATCCAATATCTCCTGCACTAAACTCTTTTCCTGGTACTGCCAGGCGCGTATCGTAATCCTGACGACCCGTCAACACAAAATAGATGGTATTTCTCCATGCTAATTCAGCTGAGCCAAACACACCCAAGGTTCTATATTTATCTACAGCAAAACCCGTAGCAGCTACTGTTCCTGCATTTGCAATGTTCGTATAACCCTGGAAAGAAAGAGTATTCCCTTCAAGAAATGTTCTATCTAAGTTATAATCAAACATATTGGCTCCCACGAAATAGCTTAAGACAAAATCAGGAGCAATGCTTCCTGAACCATTGATTCTAGCATAAAAATCAGATTGAGTAACTGAGATATCATCATGAGTAATTCGACCTCCTGCAGCTGTTCTTGAACCAATTTCAAAAATTTGCTTTCTAAAGTCAGAAGTATAGTCAGTACCCGCATTCACAGAAACCTTGATCCAATCGTTAAAAGTATAAGCAGCATTAAAACTACCAAAAAATCTATTGTTTGTCTCTTCACGAGGAGCAAGATTTACAATCCAAAATGGATTGTCATAACCTCCACCACCACGATAGTTTCTTTGTGAACCATTCGCGAAAATGTATGACGACGATTCGCCAACTCCATCAGCACCAAAACCATTTGAATTATCAAAAGTGGATGGTGTTCTGTACAGACCTAGGTTGACACCAGAAGTATTAGATCCTTGCTGAATTCTATTGAACTTTTGCTGAGTATAATTCATGGTCGCTCCCATGGAAAATTTTTCATTGGCTTTATAAGTCGACCCCAATTGAAACGAATTACGATTGTAAGTATTGTTAGGGATTATACCTTCTTGTCCAAAATTAGACATTGAGAATCTAAAAGAAGCCTTATCCGACGAACCCTCAAGACTTAATGCGTTGGTTAGGCTCACACCCATTTGGTAAAAGTCATCCACATTGTCATAAACATTGGCAGCTTGACCATTACCCGTCCCTAATGGCACGAGAAAACCATTATTATCATAAATATAATCACCGTCTGCATTAAATGCTTTAGCTGGATCAAAATCTGGGTCTCCAAAACCAGGGGCACCTGCATTATCTGCATTTGTAGCATATTCTAAAGCACTTACTAAAGGTCCCCAAGATGTAGAACTACCCGTCGAAGGGTCTCGGTATTCTCCATTTATGCCTTGAGCATAAATGTTCTGAAGTTCAGGCATTGTTGAAACTTTATCGAAGGCAACCGAGGAAGAGAAATTAACTTTCAATCCACCTCCCTTTGTTCCTTTTTTAGTGGTGATCAAGATAACTCCTCTAGACCCCTCTGTACCATAAAGAGAAGTCGCTGCTCCTCCTTTCAAAACGGATAGAGTAGCTATATCATCAGGATTAATCGCCATAATACCACTCGCCTGAGAAGTTCCTGCAGTCGTTCCTTCTGTGTATATCGCATCATTGTTTATACGAATACCATCGACTACTATTAACGGTTGGTTATTTCCAACAAGCGAAGTTGCACCTCTTATTGTAATGTTTGAGGCTGAACCTGCCGCTCCTGATGAGCGCGTAATTTGAACACCCGCAACTTTTCCTTGCAATGCATCTATGACATTGGTCGTAGCAGCATCTTCAATCAGCTTACTATCGACTTGTTGCACGCTGTAACCCAACGCTTTTTTGTCGCGCTCAACTCCTAGTGCAGTTACCACTACTTCGGATAACGTTTCTACATCTTCGGTCATGGTAATATCAATTACAGCTCTCGCGCCAATGACTACTTCTTGGCTTACAAGTCCTATAAAAGAATATTCTAAAGTTCCTCCCTCTTCTGGAACACTTAAACGGTAGTTACCATCCAAGTCCGTGGTCGTCCCGGTTTCCGTTCCTTTCAGAATGACGTTAACACCTGGGATTCCTCCATTTCCATCATCAGAAGTTACCATACCGGATACCGTTCTCTGCGCCCAGGCTGTGCCCAAGACGAAAAGAAAGGAAATACTTATTAGTACAATCCTCTTCATAAAAATTTGGTTTTTAAAAATGAACATTAATCAATTTAAAGTAATAAACAATGCAATTTATCCATTTAATAAGAGAATAAAAATTTTAAAGAGTTAATGTTAGTAAAATGTTCGATGAATTCAATTAAAATAAAATGATAGACTTTTAATAAAAATTATGTAAACTAAATGGCCATAAATAGGGTTGGTTATAAGATTTTGATGTGATTGTTTAAAAAATTTAAATTTAAATCAAGAAAAATAAAATCTACCAATGTTGTTTGCTAGAGATCATAATTTTTTGATATTTTATTTAGCATAACTTCATTAGACATATAAAATATTTTGATAAAATGCTATCTGAAAAATAAAATGGTCTTTTCAGTGAGATTAATGGTTAGTTTTCGGCTCTTATCCTGAACTCTATGCGCCTGTTTTGATCACTCAAGGTGGGATCTAATTCAACAGGACGCGTAGACCCTAATCCTTTAAACGTTAACTGTTCTGAAGGTATGCCAGATTCGATCAGAAAATCATAAACTGCTTTGGCACGCTGCTCGGAGAGCGTCTGGTTATACGCCGGTTCTCCCGTTTGATCAGTGTGTCCCTCAATTTGTATATATACTCGATTTTCTACCAAAAATTCCGCTACTATTTCAAGTTCTGATTGGGAGTTCTTGGTCAATTCGTAACTGGCCAATTCAAAATAAATATTTTCTAGAATCATAGTGGCTCCCACTTCAAGTG
>Ga0233444_10002335_pt1 | contig 20065 bp, 16 predicted proteins | sample SI_124_October20_6_FD_182792 | JGI IMG/M metagenome (GOLD analysis project Ga0233444, IMG submission 182792) | Seawater microbial communities from Saanich Inlet, British Columbia, Canada - SI_124_October2016_10_MG | ecosystem: Environmental > Aquatic > Marine > Inlet | place: Canada: British... | reverse complement strand
TTATTATGGGATGGTAACTCTTTAGCAATTAGAGGTTCAGTAGAATTTACTAATACACCAGGAGCAATAGCAAACACATTATCATCGGCTTCGTTATTTTCTTTAAATGCAGCAACTTCAGCATCTCATGCTTTTAATTCTGCATCAACTGCTCAATCATCAGCTGATGTTGCTCAGCAATTAGCGGATAACACATTTAGTTCAGCATCAGCATTTTCGGCATCACAATTTGAATATTCAAATCAACTAAATACTCAAATCAATAACGATTTATCAGATGTAATATCGGGTACAACTGCTTTAGAAGATGGAAATTCAAATACATTCATAGAGGCTGGAAGTATTTACTCACCAAACATTGGTGGTACAAATGGATATTTTTCTAATGCGTTTAGAGTAGGTCAACATGGTATAACACTAGATGGTACAAATAGTAGAATTTATGTTGGTAATGGTACTTACAGTGCTACAAATACACCATTCTACTTTGCATCGGGTTCATCTAATATATTCTCACTTGGAAATAAATTAAGTTGGAATGGTTCTAATTTATCAATCGTAGGTAGTATAACCTTAGAGGCTGGAAGTGATATAACTGATGGATTACCAGCCGGAACAATAAGTGGTTCTAGTCAATTACCCGATGGAATCGTTAGTGGTTCAGAACAATTACCCAATGGAATTATAAGTGGTTCAGAACAATTACCTGATGGAATTATAAGTGGTTCAGAACAATTACCTGATGGATTAATAAGTGCTTCAGAATTCACCTTTGGACCTGATACATCTTCAGCAGATTTTGTTTTATCAGCACAAACCCCCTCAACCGATGGATTGTATTTAGGACGTGATAACTTAGGTTACTACGAGGGTGGTTGGAAAACCTACATGGATAAAAATGGAAACTTCTTCCTTAATGGTACGAATGGTTCACTTGATTGGAATTCAGGTACCGATACTCTTTCTATTAGAGGAACTGTTGATGCTACTGATGGTTCAATTGCTGGTTTTAACTTCAATGAAAGTCAACTAACGGCAACGGGTATATTAATTAATTCTGGTGATTCAAATAGTAATGCTTTAATAGAACTTGGTGGTAGTATTACAATTGAAAATAGAAGTGGATTAACAGACCCAGCTGGATTAGTAAGTGCACCTACTATTAATGGTTCTATACAAACTGCTGATGCTAATGTAGCTACATATACTTCTATTGGTACTACGGCACCGAGTTATACAGATACAACTGGAGTTACTTGTGATACCTCATCAACATTTACATCCAATGAAATTTATTTTCAAACTCCAAATAATAGTGATTATAATGGTAAGACAGTTACCATAAGTGGAACTGTTGATGCTCCAAGTATTGGTTCAAGTACAAAATATCTACAATCTACCTTATCCAATGCTGGTACAATTTATATTCATCAAGCTATGGGTAAAATTGGAGTTGTATTACAAAAAAGTTCTACTGGTACGAGTAGTTGGAGTGATGTAAGTACATGGCAGTATGCTTTAACACAAACTGGTCAATCATCTACGATAGATTTTGGAAGTACTTCTCGTTCATTTAGTGTAGGAACAACTTTAGAGGCTAATAAATATTATAGAATTATTACTAAAATATTTGATATAAGTGTATTTTCATATAATACATCTCCAGGTGCAGGAACTCAACTTTCAATAAAGTATGGAGCTCCAAGAATTATAAATACACCAACCTTAACAATGATTGGAGATTCAAGTAACGCTTTTAGTGAATTAACAAAAGGTGGATTCCAAGTTGTATCTTCGAGTACTAAGGCGGTAACAATTCCAGCAGATGCATCTGGTGATGCACTTGAAGTTATTGGAAATATATCTGCAACTGGAAACATAACAGCGTTTTCAACATCGGATGAGAGATTAAAAGAAAATATAAAAATAATAAAAAATCCACTTGAAAAGGTTAATAAAATAAAGGGTGTAATTTTTGATTGGAAAGAAGGTAATGAGGATATACATCTTTATACAGGAGAAGATGTTGGTGTAATTGCACAAGATGTAGAAAAAGTAATTCCACATATTACAAATATAAATAAACACCATGGGTACTATGGAGTTAGGTATGAAAAACTAACACCTTTATTGATTGAAGCAGTAAAAGAACTTTCTAAAAAAGTTGAAGAATTAGAAAATAAATTAAAAGGTTAAACGGATGCCATTACCAGAATCACCTAACGCCATATCATTCAATGACCTAAACGAAGAATTAGGAAATAATGCTAATACAGAATTAGATTTAGAATCGGCTTCAGAATCATTTGGATTAACTTCTCCACATGGTATGGGTGAATTACATGGACGGAGTTTAGATAATTTTGCAACATCGTTATCTATATCACCAACAAGTATAACTACTGCTGATAAGGGAGGTCAAACTTCTACCATAACATACACATCAAATGGTAACTTCAAAATCAATGATGATAATATATCATTCGCATCAGTATCATTAGGTTCTGGTTCAGAGGGAACAGATAATACCTTTAGTGTTGTTATTGAACCTCAACCATTAGATGGTACAAGTAGAAGTGGAACGATAACTTTAGAATCACCAGAACTAACAAATCTGTCATTAACAGTACAACAAGAAGATAATGATGCTACTCTTACAATTGTAAGACAAACTGGTGTTATGACTTATGGTCATGGTGGTGGAGAAGGTGAACGTTACAAAATAGAAACAGACCCGGAGGGTGTAGTAACATGGGTTGCGAGTATATCAGGTGAAAGTGGATTTTATCATAGAATTTACGATTCAGGAGATTCATTTTCTTCATCTAATATAAGTGGTACTGGTGATGAGTTTATAGAAGTAAAATCCGATGCTAACAGTACTTCTTCTGATAAAACAGCAACTGTAACTGTTGACCCTGGTAACATTTCAGATGCAAATGTAACTGATACTGTACGAGTACAAAGAGAACCAACCTTTTCGGTAGCAGGTACAAACCTTACAGGTGGGGTTCACTATTCAACCTCTAATTTTGATTATACTGATTCTGGATATAGTGATAGAATTACTTTTACTGTAACTTCAAATTATAATATTTCTACGGTATCGGATGATTCCACAAATTTTACATCAGTAAAAGAAAGTAATAGTACATTTTATGTATATCCTTCTCAAAATACAAGTACTTCTTCAAGAACGGTGAATGTAACTGTAACCTTAGATTCCATAGATTCATCAACTCACACGATACAAGTATCTCAAGGAGGAGCACCAGCCTCAACTGCTAATATAACAGACCCGGCTGAGTGGAACTATAACCAAAGTGGAACAGGTGTAGCAAAAACTCTAACTGGTACCGCAGGAAATTATAATAGTGGTGGAATAACATTTACATTAGGAAACACTTCCGAATGGAGGTTTGTTGATACTTATCAAACAAGTACATATACCTATCAATATATTGATATGGGTGGAGGTTTTATTGTTGCAAACCAAGCATCAGTAACTTCACCTCAAAATGGAACATACCAAGCATTTGTTTATCCAGTCTCAAACAATACAGGTACTTCTAATAAAACAAGAACTTTAACTTTTAATGCAGGTGGTGCTAGTGATACTACAACATTAACTCAATTATTTCAAACTGTCTGGACTACATCACCATCTTCACTTTCATTTATACAAGGTGGGGAAACAGAAAATATTACACTTGAAACCTCTTATGCATGGACAGCCACAGTAAGTGGTACTGGTTTTAGTTTAAGTGCAACAAGTGGTACTGCTGGAACTCATACAATTGGAGTAACTGCTGTATCTAATAGTGGTGGAGTTAGAACAGGTACAGTTACTATTTCAGCAACAGGTGAAACTGACCACACAATTTCCTTATCACAAGCAGGAGCAGATTCTAATTTAGATGTAAGTTGGAATAATGGGTTTAGTTATGAAGAAAATGGTGATACAAGTACACATACATTATCAAATAACTCATCACAATATAGAGAATATAATATTTACGCTAGACAAGATTATAGTTCAACTGTAACTTGGGAAATTACAACAGGTACCTCAAATGCGGTATGGAATACTGGTGGAGGAACATCGACATCAAACCAAACAGCAACAGTAGGAACAACTGGTGTTTATAAAACTCTTAGAGTACTTGCAAACAATAGTTCATCAGACCGTTCTTTCCAAGTAGAAGTATCATCGGCAACATCAATAGATATTTATGTAAGAACTTATACTCATGAAGGTACTGATGATAGTGGTGGAGGAGGTCGACCACCAGCAGGACCAGAGGAATAACAAAATTTAAATTTATATATTTATATAAAAGGTTATATTGATGAGCAAAAAAACCACAAAGTGGATACTATTAGTTTGTACCGGTGCCGGGAATAATATTCAAGGGGGTGCGGATATGTGGGTTAATAATTTTTTAAAAGAAGTTTGGCCAAAATTACCAAAAAGAAAAAATTATAGATTACTTATTGATTCAAAACAACCTAATAACTTTGACCCAAACTCACTTCCCAAGGGTTTGATATATCATTTTCATAAAAACGATACAAGTATTACTTCTAAATGGGCTCTTGAATCTGAATGGATTCATTTTTTACATCCACATTATCATATGAGAGACCATTTATGGGAACATGAAGATAAATTTGGAATTTGTTTTATTCATGCATATCCAAAAGATATGAATTCTGCAATAAAAAAATTACCAGAACTATATAAGCTTCAATATAACACTAAAGTAGATGCGAAATTTTATGGTGAATTTTTAATGTCATGTAAACGAAGAATATGGATTGGTTTAAATGATTCCCAACTACTTACAGATTTTCCAAATTATACTTATATCTTACCAAATTACTACGAATTTAGAGGACCTGCTTCTTTAACTACAAATGTAGATAAAGGTACTGTTGGATTTGCTGCAAGAGCAGAAACAAGAAAGTGTTTACATTGGATGCATGGTATAAAAAAGGGATATGCATTAACTGGCCAGTTTGATGTAAAAAATTTAAGGGAAGATGGAATATTTACAATGCCAACAATTGATATGTATCAATGGGATTCAAAAATTAAACACGCATTTTTTACAAAAGATTGGGGAATATTTCATGGAGCATACTTTAAAGAACCATTTGGATATTCAATATTTGAAGCGGTTGATTATGGAAAACTACCAATAATAAATAAAGATTGGGGCAAGGACCTTGATTACAAATATCGTGTAAATACAAAAAACGAATTTGATAATTGTATTAAAGAAATTTTAAAAGATTCACATCAAACGCGTGAAATCGAAAGAAATAAATTAATAAAATATATGAAGAAATTCGATAATAAAAGTGAATGGGTTGATAAAATTAGAACCCAAATACTTTCGTTTTATTAATTTTATTTTACGTTTCATATATTTTTATATATTTATATACAATGGGGGTAGGGGGGTACAAGCTATATAACTAAAAACACTAAATGAATATTCTTAATTTAGATTTTATAAAAGATTTTATAACCCATAACTTAAACACTAAGCGAGATGATAATGGGAAAGAATACACAGAACATATACCTCTTAAATATAGGTGGACTCATGGTGCTACTGAATTTAGTTTAGGTGATGGTCTTTTAGTTTATTCTGTAATTCACTACATGAGAGCAAAAACTTGTGTATGTTTAGGAAGTGGTGGTGGGTTCATTCCTCGAATCATGACACAAGCTAGATTTGATTTATATGATTCAAAAATATTTGAAGGAAATAAAGATATAAATTGGGGAGATATAGGTTCAACCTATTTAGTAGATGCTGATAATGGAGTTGGTGGTTTTACTGATTGGACTGATGAAGATTCTTATTATAGAAAACACTTTGACCCACGATTGTTATTAACAACTACTGAAGAAGCGTTTTACAATTTTTTTGTAAAAGAAGATATTAAAATTGATTACCTTCACATAGATGCAGGACATACATACGAGGATGTAAAAAATGATTTCGAGTTATATTCTCAACTACTACAACCTCATGGTATAATTTCAATTCATGATACTGATTCATCATTCGAAAAAGAACATATAGTAACCGATGATATTAGAGATGGGTATCACCAAGAATATGCAGAAGGCCCTTCTAAGTTAATCAAAGAATTAAAAGAAAACAAAGATTGGGAAGTATTTAACTTTTTCAATAATGGAATTTTAAGAAACAAACCAGCATCAACTGGTTTAACATTTATACAAAAATGCAAAAACTAAATTTAGTTACTGTTGTAGGACATAACACTACTTTGTTTCCACATATGCTAAAACATTATGAATCAATCGTTGATGAAATCTTCGTTGTAGTGTACAGACAGAGTGAAGATGATGGAATACTTGAAGAAGTTAAAAGATGTGGTGTAGAACCTTATATGGTGGTTACAGAACCTAAATTTAATTGGGAGAAAGTAACCGAATTATATAACACAGTAAAACAAACAAAACCAGATGAATGGTGGGTAGTTGCTGATGATGATGAATTTCATTTATATCCAAAAAGTATTCGTAAAATGATAAAAGAATGTGAAGAAAATGGATGGGAATTTATTACAGGTGGTTTTATAGATAGAATAGGTAAAGATGGAACTTTTCCAAAAGTTCATAAATACACAGATGTGTGGAAAGCATTTCCAAACGCTGGATTCTTTAGATATCCAATGAGTGGTGCTTGTCCAAATAAAGTTTGTGTAATGAAAGGTTCTATTGATGTAACATCTGGTCAACATTATGCAATAGTTGGAGAAGATGGAAAAAATAGTTGGGGAAAGTTTCATAAGAAAAAATACCCAATAGGTAATGGTGAGGGATTTATACAAGTTCATCACTTTAAATGGGATTCGACTGTGTTAGAAAGATTAAAAGAAGTATCAGAAACAAAAGAAGAATATACATTTTGGAGAGAATATAAGAAAATGTATAGAGGAATCCAAATGAATGATTGGAAAATTGATATCAATAAAAAAGAATTTCATATTGAACATATGGATGATAATTACCACCACAGTTATTCTCAATGGAATATACTTATAGATAAAATAGTTTCAGTATGATTGACCACAGAGGAGAACTCTATGATTTTAGAGATAAATTAAATGAAGTTGGTTGTGGGTTTTGTTTAGCAAAATGGACACAAGTTACAATTCACCTACAAAATGGTGAAACTCATTCATGTCACCACCCCGTACCACATAAGATTCCACTTATTGAGTTAAGAAGGAATCCATCTGCTCTACATAATACAAAACACAAGAAAAGACAGAGAAGAGCCATGTTAAATGGTGAAAGACCTGATGAATGTGATTACTGTTGGAGAGTGGAAGATAGTGGACCAGAATTTTCAGATAGAACTTACAAGTCATTCGAACCATGGTCACAACCTTACTTTGATAAAATCAAAGAAATGGGATGGAGACAAAACTTCAATCCAAAATATGTTGAAGTTGCATTCTCAAATGCTTGTAACTTTAAATGTTCTTATTGTGGCCCACAGTATTCATCTAAATGGGTAGAAGAATTAAAAGAATATGGTGCATATCCAACAACAGATAACTTTAACAACTTAGAGTGGTTTGAAGAAGTTGGTAAAATGCCATTCAAACACTCTGAACCAAATCCTTATGTAGATGCATTTTGGGAATGGTGGCCAGAATTATATCCTGAAATGGATACATTTAGAATTACTGGAGGTGAACCTTCCATGTCACCTGATTTTTGGAAAGTAGTAGACCATATTCTTACAACTGATAATCCAAACATGAATTTAAAACTTTCTATCAACACTAATTTAGGTATACCCGATAAACTGTACGAAAGATTAAAAACAAAATTGGTAGAATTGGAAGAAAGTGGAAGAATTAAAGAACTTACTATCTTCACATCAGTAGATACCTATGGTAAACAAGCGGATTATATTAGAAATGGCTTAGATTTTGATGTATGGCAAGAAAGAGTAGATGAATTACTTTCAAGTACTAAAAAATTATCCATTGCAATTATGAGCACATTCAACGCATTATCTGTTCCAAGATATGCTGATTTGGTTGATTGGGTATTTGAAATGAAAACCAAACATAACTCACCAGAAAGACATTGGGTTACCTCATTAACATTAGATTCTGCTTATTTAAGATATCCTACACACCAAATTGTAAAGATTCTACCAAAGGAATGGAGAGATACGTTAGAATCAATTGCAGTTCAAATGGAAACCTTACATACAGTTAGACCTCTTTGGGAAATTGAAGATTGGAAAGACCATTACTTAGGGTTTACCCAAATTGAAATTGGTAAAGTTAGAAGAATTGTTGATTGGTTTGATGAACCAATGGATGCGGAGGAACAAAACAAACTTCGTAGAAATTTCTTTAATATGTTTAAAGCACACGATAAACGAAGAGGTACTGATTTTAAAGAAACTTTTCCTGAACTTGCAGAATTTTATGATGAGTGTGGCAAACTATAATGGAACATCACCTAAACGTAAAGAAAGAATTAGATGAAGTATCTAAAAGTTTCTGTTTAGCAAAGTGGTCTCAATTAACACTTTATTTACAGAATGGATATAATCATTCCTGTCATTATCCATCACCACATAAAATTCCACTAAGGGAAATTAAAAGAAATCCAAAAGCCCTACATAATACTCGATACAAAAAGCAACAAATGAAAAAAATGTTGCGTGGTGATAGACCAAGTGAATGTGAGTATTGTTGGAAAATAGAAGATTTGGGAAATGAATATTTTTCAGAAAGAATTTACAAATCAGGTAATTCTTTTTCTCAAATAAAAAAAGATGAAATCCTAGAAAAAGGTACGAGAGATATCGAACCAAGTTATTTAGAGGTTTCATTTTCTAACACTTGTAATATGAAATGTGCATATTGTACACATTCAAATTCTACAACTTGGTTAGAAGAGATTGAAAGATTTGGAGGATATCCTACATCACAAAATTATAATAAATTAGATGAAGATAAAAGAACGTATAAACAAACAGAAGAAAATCCATACGTTAATGCGTTTTGGGAATGGTGGCCAGAACTTTATCCAAAATTACACACACTAAGAATTACAGGTGGAGAACCACTTTTATCAAAAGATACTTGGAAAGTAATGGATGAGTTAATTGAAAATCCAAATCCAAATTTAATTTTTTGTGTAAATACAAATCTAATGGTACCTGATAATCTGATTGATAAATTAATAGATAAATTTAATCAGTTAGATGGTAAAGTAAAAGAAATACAAATATTCACAAGTGGTGAATCAATGGGTTCACATAATGAATATATAAGATATGGATTGAAGTTTGAAAAATGGCAACAAAATTTAGAAAAGGTTTTATCAAATGTGAAAAATGTACTTGCTTCTTGTATGACAGCAGTAAACATTTTAACAGTAGAATCGTATTGTGATTTTGTAAGATATCTTTTAAAACTTCGTTCTATTTATAACAAAGAAGTTGATTATAATAAAGTGCAATTTGTAAACAACTTTTTGATTTATCCTGAATTTTTATCTATTGTTAATTTAGATACAGAAACAAAAGATAAATTTAAAAAAGATGTTGAAGAACTTATCCAAGAAAGAACTTGGGGTAAGTATGGTGATGGCGATGGTTGTTTAACTAATGAACAAACAAACCAACTACAAGGATTAATTGAACATATGTACAAAAACACATATGATAAGAAACAAACAAATATTCACAGAAAAGATTTCGTTGCTTTTGTGAATGAGTACGATAGACGGAGAGGTACAAATTTTGAAAATACATTTAAAGAGTTAAATAATTATTATAGGTTATGCCAGAAAAAAGTTTACAGAATACAGCAAAAATAATTGATTCCATATCAACTTCTTTTTGTGCAGCAAAATGGTACAACGTATCAATTTGGTTAGGAAATGGAAGAACGGCTTCTTGTCATCATCCACTTGCACACTCTATTCCAAAAGGTGAGTTATTAGAAAACAAAACCGCTCTACATAATACTAAATTTAAAAAAGAACAACGTAAAAAAATGTTGGAAGGAGAAAGACCAGCAGAATGTTCTTATTGTTGGAGAGTGGAAGATGCCGCTAAAAAAGATAGTGGTATTTTTTCTGATAGAGTTTATCAAACTTATAGATACACAGATGAGGAAGTAAAAGCAATTAAAAACATGCCTTGGGATGCAAATGTAATTCCAAAAACAGTTGAACTAGCATTTGATAATTTATGTAACTTAGCTTGTTCTTATTGTAATGCAGAATTCTCATCAACTTGGCATCAAGATATTTCAAGAGGAGGACCTTATCAAAACATGAAAACAAGTGGTGGGTTTACTTTTAAAAATACAGGCCACCATGCAATGCCGTATGGTAACAAAAATATAAATAATCCATATATTGAAAAATTCTATGAATGGTTTGAAGAAATAAGAGGAGGATTACAAGAACTTAGAGTATCTGGTGGAGAACCTGCTCGTTCACCTTCATTTTGGAAGTTACTTGAAATGTGTGATAACGAAACATTTAACTTCGCAGTAAATTCCAATTTAATAATGGAAGATGAGCGAATGGATACATTGATAGATGCAGCAAAAAACTTTAAATCATTTGATGTTTATACTTCTGCTGAATGTATTGGTGAATTACAAGAGTTTGTACGAGATGGATTTGATTGGGATGTTTGGGAAAAAAATATTCTTAGAATGTATCATTCAGAAAACATAAACTCAGTACATATAATGATGACAATTTCAGCATTATCAGTTTGGAGTGTAAATGAATTTTTAGAGAAGATTATAAATTGGAGAAAAGAATTTGATGATAAAGAAGCATTTTACATGAGTGTAAATATTTTAAGATTCCCATCTTTCCAATCAGTAAATGTTATAGCACAAACTGTTAAAAACAATATTGCTGATAAATTAGAAGAAACAATCAATGAAAATAAAGAATGGATGAAAGAGTGGGAAATAAATCATTATGAAAGATTAGTTACATATTTAAGAAATGTAGATACATCATATGAAGATTCAGATACAATGTCTAATAAACATAATGATTTCAAAAACTTTGTTTTACAATATGCAAAGCGAAGACAAAAACCAATTGAAGAATATTGTCCACAAGAGTTTATAAATTGGTTTAGTACTATAAAAACGTTAGAAGAAAAACCAGCAATATAATGGCAGAAGAATACGACTTTAATGATAAAACCCACGGCGATGTGGTTTCAGATACTTTTTGTGTTTTACCATGGATACATTTAAATACTTGGCCCAATGGAAACGTATATCCTTGTTGTCTTACTGATTGGCGAGAAGAGATAGGTAATTTAAAAGATGCAACTCTCGAACAGTTATGGAATGGTGGTAAAATGAAAGAACTACGAAAGTATATGCTTGAAGGAAAAAAGCATGATAATTGTAGAAAATGTTTTCAACAAGAAGAAAACGGTTTAGATTCAACAAGAACTTCTTCTAATAGACATTTTAAAAAACACATACCAGATATCACTAAAAATACCCTAAAAAATGGTCACAATAAAGATTTTAACTTAATTTATTGGGATTTTAGATTCTCCAATTTATGTAACATGAAATGTAGAATGTGTGGTTCTTTTCTATCATCTAAATGGTATGAAGATGACCTTAAAATCTTTGGAGGGTCTGAGTTAGATAGAGCATTGATTAATGTAAATGATTATTCAAAAAAAGATATAAAATTATATCTTGAAGAGTTTATGGATGATGTAGAAGAAATATACTTCGCTGGAGGAGAACCTCTTTTAATGGATGAACATTATTATATTTTAGAAGAACTAATTAAAAAAGAACGATATGATGTTAGATTAAGATATAACACTAATCTAGGATATTTAAAATATAAAAAATGGGATAATGTTAAACTTTGGGAAAACTTTAAAGCAAATGTAGCAATATTTGCATCCATAGATGGGTTTGGAAAAACTGCAGAATATTCAAGAAAAGGAACTAAATGGCCAATAGTAGAAGGAAACTTAAAAAGATTAATCGATTTAGAGTTCAACACACATATTAGTGCAACAACAAGTATATTTACAGTTTGGGAAGTACCAGATTTAGTAGATAAAATGCTTGAAATGGGATTAACTATTTATAATATACAACTAAATAATGTACTTACAAATCCTTGGTATTATAATATCAACATCTTACCAGATGATTTAAAAGATAAGATTAAAGAAAAATATACGAATCATCTAAACTCTTTTGAAGATGAGGAAATAAAAGAAGCACTCAAACCCAAATACGAAAGTATTTTCAGATTTATGGATGAAGAACCACAGATGGATGTGGTTTTATTAAGAAAAGGTTTTAGACTAATGACTGATAAAATTGATAAAGGTAGAAAAGAAGATTTCGCAACTACTTTTCCATATCTTGCTGAATGGTATAATAGTATTACTGATTGGGAAGGTATAAGTTTAGGAGATGTTAGATAATGGAAGAAACTAGATTTTTATGTGATTTACCTTGGAAACATTTAAGTGTTCACCCACATGGAGTATGTTCAGTTTGTTGTGTTGCAAACCATGCCCATGGGCAATCAGCAGCATCAAATATTTTACCAGATGGTGGATATGAAAAAATAAACATTAGTGAGGGAATAGATGCCATTGTAAATTCAGATTCATTTAGAGAAGTAAGACGACAGATGGTTGCTGGAGAAGTACCACCTGCTTGTAAAACTTGTCATGATGTTGAGTTAGCAGGAGGTAAAAGTAAAAGACAAAAAGAATCCTTTTATAAAACAGATGTTGATAAATCAACAAAATCAGATGGTTCAATTTCTATTGATTTAATGAATGTTGAATTACGATTGGGTAATTACTGTAATTTAAAATGTAGGAGTTGTAATGCAGAATCATCTACAAGTTGGATTGATGATTATAAAAAATTAAAAGATAAAATAATTTTTCCAAGTAATTATGATGAACTTCAAACAATGAAATACACCAATTATGATTGGGTAGAAGATGAAGATTTTTATGATGCGTTAATTTCACATTCACCTAGAATAGACCAATTACATATTAGTGGAGGTGAACCATTCTTAGTTCCAAAACACTTTAAGTTATTAGATAAATTAATTGCAGATGGTTTAGCCAAGGATATGAAAATATTTTATATTACAAATGCAAATTATGATTTTGAAAAAATAAAACCAGCATTAGATAGATTAAAACATTTTCAGTTTGTTGGTATTTCTATTTCAGTAGATGATTTTGGAGATAGAAATGATTATATAAGAAAGAACGCAAACTTTAAACTTACAATAGATAATATTAAAAAATATATTACCGAATATAACGACCATAATTTTTATTACACAATTACACAAACAATCAATTCTTTTAATTTTTTATATATTGAGGAGTTAACACAATATTTGGTAAAGAGAGGAATGTATAAATTAGATGGTACTGGTTTAATTAAGAGAATAATCTCAAATCATGTTCATGCACCAGAATACCAATCAGCAAATATTATTCCAAGACAATTTAGAAGAAGTAAACTAGATTCTATTAAAGGGTTAGTATCAGATGAGTTTTATAATGATATCCATGGTAGGTATTACAACGCAGAAGATAATGGATATTCTGATTATTTTATAAAATCAACTGAAACATTAGATAAGTACAGAAAAGAAAGTTGGAAAGATACTTTTGAAAAACTATATACATCTCTACAAAAATCACCAATTTAATTTTCTATATATTTATATATAATCAAAGGTTACATGGAAGATAAACTTGCAATCATTGTCCCATTTAGGGATAGACAAAAACACTTAGATATTTTCGCTCCCCACATTCATGAGTTCTTATCAGATAAGGGGATTAATTATGATATTTTTATTGCAGAACAAACAGATGATAGACCATTTAATTATGGTAAATTATGTAATATTGTTGTAAATGAAATATCAAAAGAATATACCTATTTTGCATTTCACGATATAGATATGTTACCCATAGATGATTCATGTGATTATCAATTTCCAGTAGAACCAACACATTTAGCAACAAAGGTTCAAGTACACGAAAACAAATTACCATATCCACAGTATTTTGGTGGAGTAGTGTTAATTAGTAGAGAAGATTTTGAAGAAGCAAATGGATACTCCAATGAATATTGGGGTTATGGGTTTGAAGATTTAGATTTATTGTTTAGATTAAAAGAGAGTGGTGCGTATTTAGAAAAATTTTATGATTTAAATCGTGTATATTCTAATTATGATGAGTTAGATATACTACCCTACCGAATAGAAGAAGTAGAACCATCTACCAATGATAAAAAACATAAACTTAAATGTGTTACATTTGATAAAAATTCTCAAGGTCATGGTTTAATGAACCATCTATCTAAAACTCTTATAAATTCATCATTTACTTTTTCTACTTGGTTTAGAGATACTGGTGATATTGAAGATAATAAGAATTTATTTTGTATAGAGGGGTTAGATTCTGGTTTGTTTTTAAATAATGGAAAACAAGTTATAGCACAAATATGGGATGCAAATAGAGAAAACTACGAAATAGCAACTGAATACTTTAGAGATAGGTGGAATCATGTAGTTCTTGTATTAGATAAAAAAAGACATAAATTAACATTAAACTTAAATGGAAGGGAGATTGAAACCACACTCCCCACCGATTTTAAAATTTTTAATGAATACCAAAACTTTAAAATATCAGATAAAAAAACATCTATTGATTTAGCAAATATAGTATTATTTGATAAACCATTAAAACCAAAACACATTAAAGAATTATATTATAATGGAAATGTATCATTAGAATATATTGAAAATCATTTTGGATTAACACCATCATCAATATTTGATTTTGGAAATCAAAATGAAAACTTAGAATTTCCATCTCATTATGCAAAAAAACTTATTTTAGATAAAGGTTCAAATTGGAATCATTTAAAAGTAAAGGGTGAAGCAAAAACATTTGAAGATGAAGTTTCAGTAACAGATGAACTCTATCTACCAGTTAGATTAGATGGAAAGTACAATTCTTTAACACATAACAAGGATAGAGATATAATTGATAGATATTATTCTTATGACCCTGATATTGAAGAGAATGCAGATATATTTTTCGAAGATATTTTAACAAAAGAAATTGATTGGAGAGAAATAGGATTAAATTCGTTGAAGTATGAAACAACGAAAGAACAAATAGAAGAACTTAATTACACATTATTTCAAATAATTACATAAGATGACAGAAGAACAATTTAAACAACACATGGAAATTATGGGTGAGGTATTAGATTCGGTTCAATCAATCGAAGATATGATGTTTGATGCTAATATCAAAGAACATCAGAAAAAGGTTGAATGGAATTTATGGGAAATCCATAACTTAGCAAAAATCAAATTTAAAGGCTCAGAAAACAGACCATCAAGAGATGCAGAGAGAACAAAGGAGGAAACGAACGAAGAAGATAACTCATAAATTAGGAATTATTGTTCCATATAGAGATAGACCTCAACAACTAAAGAGATTTATTAAACATATGGGAGAATATCTAATAGATGTAGATTATCAAATCTTCATAATCGAACAATCAGATGATAAACCTTTTAATAGAGGTAAACTTTTGAATGTGGGTTATACTCATGCCATTGAAAGTGGTTGTGATTATTTTGCATTCCACGATGTTGATATGTTACCAGAAGATGTTGATTACTCTTATACTGATAAACCTTTACATTTAGCAACACATTTACAAGAACATGATTACGAAACCACCTTCTTTGATTACTTTGGTGGAGTAACTATGTTTAACAAAGAGGATTTCGAATTGATAAACGGGTTCTCCAACGAATATTGGGGATGGGGATTCGAAGATGATGACTTATTAATAAGATGTTTGGATTCTAATTTAGAGTTGGATAAAAACCAAATCGAAACGGGTGGTTCGGACGAACTACAAACATTTAAATTTAATGGAGATTCGTTTATCAAGTTGATAGGTACTAAAACTACTTTACTAAAAGATGATTTCACAATATCATGTTTAGTAAAACCTCAAAAAGTTAAATTAAACGAAAACAAAGATTATGATGAATTCCCAATACTATCTATACCAGGCTACAACATTGGATTATTTTACAATTCCTTTCGTAGATTCTTTTGTCAGACTTATGATATAAACAAAAAACCATACTCTATAAACTCAGATATAATTGGAGAAGCATGGGTATATCTTACAATGAGATATAGAGATGGTAAATTTGTTTCATTTTTTGTAAATGGAGAATTAGTTGAAACTATCGAAATGGAGGATTCTATACTACCACTATCATCAGATGAAATATTTATTGGTTCTGCAAATGATAAAAAAGAAAATACAGAATTCTTTTATGGTAATGTTTCAAATGTAGAAATTTATGATGTATCATTAGAAGATGAAGAAATAAAAGAACTAAGTAAAAATCCAAATACCCCAAAAATAAGAAATATTGGGGACTATAAATCTTCGGAATTTTTGGTTACTCAATTATTACCCGAATTATCAACTGAAACATCATGTATCGATTTAGGCAGAACATATGAAACTACACTAAAAAATGTTTATCTATATAAACTGAATCAATCATTTAAAACATTTTTACCAAAACCATTTAGAAGAAATTCAAGATTTAAATCATTAAAACATGATTCAAACTCATCAATAGGTAATAAGTGGGTTCATCAAGAAACTAGAATTAACCAATTAAAGTATTATAATGAAGTAAGACAACATCAGGTTAACTTTAGAATCGATGGATTGAATACTTTGATGTATGATTTGATAAAAAGTAAAGATAAAAATAAAAATACAACACAAATAACTGTAAAATTATGAAAGATGAATTACCTGAAATAGGAATCATTTGTGGTAACTTTGATGTTCTACATCCAGGATATTTAAAAATGTTTCAAGAAATAGAAGATAATTGTGAAAAATTATTTATACTATTACATGATGACCCTACAATTGAAAGACCTGAAAAGAAAAAACCAATTCTTTCGGTAGATGAAAGAAGAGAAATGTTAAAACAATTTACATGGCATCACACAATACTTACTTATAATACAGAAGCAGAACTTTTGTTTCTAATTAAGAGTATTGATCCTGATATAAGATTTTTAGGAGATGATTATGTAGATAAACCATTTACTGGTGATGATTTAGGAATACCTATTCATTGGATATCTCGTTCACATGGGTGGAGTACCACTAAATTTAAAGAAGAAATAGCAAAATCATTATAATTGAAAGTTTCTATTACAGGACATACTAGTGGAATTGGAAAACATTTATACGAAAGCTTAGATAACACAATCGGATTTTCTCGAAGTAATGGTTTTGATATTGAAAATGAAAATAATTTAGATAAAATTTACGAATTAAGTAAAGATTGTCATGTTTTTATAAATAATGCATATTTTCAAGATGCACAATTAAAACTTTTTAATAAATTTTATAAAAATTGGAGATATAAAGAAAAAACTATAATAAATATAGTAAGTAAAACGATATATTCTAAATTAAATGATGAATATACTTTATTTAAGAAAGAATTATCAGAAAACGTAATTCAAAGTACTGATAAAGGTGGATATAAGGTTTGTAGAGTAATAAACGTAAATCCTGGTTATGTAAAAACAAATATGACAAAGGAATTTCATACAAAACAAAAAATGTTAGAAGTATCAGAAATTACAGATATCGTAAAATGGGTTTTAAACCTACCACATCATATTCAAATAGGTGAATTGGGTGTTTGGGTAACCGACATTAGAAGAGAAACAACTTTATTATGAAACTAGGAGTTTGTGTACCATATAGAAATAGAGAAACACACTTAAAAGAGTTTGTACCGAGAGTTGGTGAATATTTAGATTCCAAAGGTATAGAATATTGTATGTATTTTGGACACCAAACAGATGATAAGTTATTCAATAGAGGTGCAATGAAGAATATTGCAGCAGAACAAGCATTTAAAGATGGATGTGATTATATTGTTTGGCATGATATAGATATGGTACCAGAAGAAGGTTGTGATTATTCTTTCCCAAGTGAAAAACCAAGACACATTGCTACCCAAATCTCACAAATGAACTATGAACTAAAATACGAAGAGTATTTTGGTGGGGCAATCTTATTCTCTAAAGAACAAGTAGAAAAAACTAATGGATACTCCAATGATTATTGGGATTGGGGTATGGAAGATGATGATTTGTTTTGGAGATGTGTATTAGAAGGATATGCAGATGATACTTACATGGATTTTGATGGAAAAGATAAAGGATTTATGAGATTTAATGGTAATGGTTCTTATATTGAAATAAAACCATCAAGAAAACTAAGAAATGTAACAACAAGACCTCATACTGTTTCTGTTTTAGCAAGAGCACAACAACAAGAAGATAAAGTACCTGTATTTTTGATTGGTGATGAAGATAGAAGATTTGTTGAATATCCAATACTTCGTAGACCTGGTTATGATTATGGTTTAAGTTACAACAACTCACGAGCATACACCGCACAACTATGGAATAATGAAGGAGAACACCTATATCAATGGATGAAACGATATGAGGGTTTGTGGACATGGATTACCTTAGTTGTAGATGAGGGTAAAATACATTTTTATATGAATGGAAAAGAATCAGATGCCCGATGGGGAACTGGTACGAAATCACCACAATACTATCAAGGACATTTGAAAAGATATGGAAATACTCCATATTATTTAGGAACAACAACTTCAGTTGGAATTAATGATGTTGCAAAATGGTTTAAAGGAGATATAGCAGATGTTAGAATATGGAATAGAGCTCTAACCGCTGAAGATATAAAAGAAATACCAAAAACTATTGTAGATGATAGTTTAGTACTCCATTATAATTTTAATAATGGTGAGGTAAACGATTTAAGTGGACATGGTTCAGATGGTGAAATGTTTGAGTGTGAATATTTAAAAGAAGATATTTCTATACCATATACAACAGTACCACACAGAGTACCTGGTCGAATGTTTTGTTTGGAACATGAAGATGAAGGATTGATAGAAAAAGGTGGTAGTATGAAATGGAAAAAAGGAGAAACCACTGCTAGAAACGAAAGAAGATATATAAAACAAATGCAAAGAGGTGATTGGGATTATAAATCCGATGGAATGAATTCATTAAAATATGAATTGGTCAGTATTGAAGAAATTAACCCAAAAGCAAAAATGATAAATGTTAAGTTATGAAAAAGAAAATCTATACAGTACATGATTACATGACACCCAATGGATTTCTACCATTCCTTGCTGAAAAGAGAGAGTTACCAAGTATATTTACATTAAATCAAAAAAAGATTCTAAAATATATTCAATACGAAAATAGTATTCATATAAATGAATTGGTTAAATCTAAAAATATAATAAGAGATAGTTTAATACTGATACCAATAACAAATTCTTGTAAAAATATAAGTTTAAAAAACCTAGTATCAGAAAAGTTGTTATTGTTAATAAACACCTATAAAGAAAATTTTAAAATAGTTTACATAGAAGATGAGCGTATTATGTAGTCATTCATATAATGGTTTAAGAGTATCAAACAATGGAACCGTTATGCCATGTTGTTATTGGAATGAAGATATGCCTTTTAAAGATGAAGATGGAAAGATTATAAAAACAGATACCCACACAATACATCAAATGATGACATCACCTGATAGAGAACAACTAATATCAGATTTAGAAAATGGAATAAAACATCAAGGTTGTAAAAGGTGTTGGGAAGATGAAGAGTTTAAAGGTGAAAGTAAAAGAACACGAGATTTAAGATTAGGTTATACAAAAGAACCAATAGTAAAATATTTAGAATTAAATTTAGGTAATACTTGTAATTTAGCATGTAGAATGTGTTCAGTTGGTGCATCAATTAAATGGTACGATGACCATAGAAAAATACATGATGAT
>Ga0233444_10002331_pt1 | contig 20093 bp, 19 predicted proteins | sample SI_124_October20_6_FD_182792 | JGI IMG/M metagenome (GOLD analysis project Ga0233444, IMG submission 182792) | Seawater microbial communities from Saanich Inlet, British Columbia, Canada - SI_124_October2016_10_MG | ecosystem: Environmental > Aquatic > Marine > Inlet | place: Canada: British... | reverse complement strand
CATTTCTTAACAGCACCTGCATGACCGTCAGCAAATGAATTAGAAATAGTTACGATTGAAAAAGAAACAGCAAAAGCTAAGATAGTTTTAAATGTTTTAAACATTATTTCCCCTATTGTTGTTTTTACTTTAATTATTTATATTGAAACAAAAAAAACTCAGAGTGTACAGTTCTTTAATAACCTTTTAACACAACCTAAAGGTGTATTAATTTGTAAGGGTTTTCTTTATAGCTGAAGACCAGCCTTTTAATAAGTGATTTCTAGATTTATTGCCCATACTTGGAGAAAATTTTTTATCTAAATGCCAAATTTTAGAAATATCTTTTAAAGATTTATAAACTCCAATTTGTAAACCAGCCATAAAAGCTGCTCCTACCGCTGTTGTTTCTTGGACCTTAGGCCTCAAAACTTTTACATTTACAATGTCTGATAAGAATTGTGAAAACCAATTATTCATTACCATCCCGCCGTCTACTTTAACAATTTTTGGTCTTAGACCATCATGTTTCATTGCTTCGAATAAATCATAAGTTTGATAAGCAACTGCTTCAATAGTGGCTCTTACAATTTCTTTTGGATTTGTATCCCTCGTTATACCGGTTAAAACACCTCTAGCATTAGCATCCCAGTGTGGAGCTCCTAGGCCTGTAAAGGCAGGAACTAAATAGATATTGTTATTATCTTTTAATGATTTTACTAATTTTTCTGTTTCCGATGCTTTTTTAAAAAATTTCATTCTATCTCTTAACCACTGAACACCTGCGCCAGCAATAAAGATTGAACCTTCCATTGCGTAAGTTGTTTTGCCATTTATTCTATAGGCAATTGTTGTGAGTAATCTATTTTTTGAGTAAATTTTTTTACTTCCTGTGTTTAATAAAACAAAAGCACCTGTTCCATAAGTGCTTTTTAATGATCCTGGTTCAAAACAGCATTGACCGATCGTTGCAGCCTGCTGATCTCCTACAACACCATTAATTGGAATTGATTTACCAGTTATCGATGGATGAGTTTGCCCGAAATCATCTGCACAATCTTTCACTTCTGGTAAAATATTTTTATTTATTTTTAATAATTTTAAAATGGCATCGTCCCATTTGTTTGAAGAAATATTGTAAATCATTGTTCTGCTAGCGTTTGTTGCATCCGTTGCATGGACTCTACCTCTTGTTAATCTCCAAATTAAAAAGCTGTCAACTGTTCCAAACAATAATTGATTTTTACTCATAAGTTTCTTTGCTTTTAGTACATTATCTAAAATCCATTTAATTTTTGTACCCGAAAAATATGGGTCGATTAATAGACCAGTTTTATTAAATATTGTTGTATCTTTATTTTGTTTTCTAAGTTTTCTACAATAGTCTTCAGTTCTTCTATCTTGCCAAACAATAGCTTTATAGACTGGCTTGCCCGTTTTTCTATCCCATAAAACTGTAGTTTCTCTTTGATTAGTAATACCTATTGTTAAAATTTCACCTTTTAATTTTTTTGCTTTTTTAATAACATCTTTTAAAGTTTTAATTGTCGTTTTCCATATTTCTTCTGGGTCATGTTCAACCCAACCATTTTTAGGGAAATATTGAGTAAATTCTTTTTGAGAAGAAAAAATTGGTTTACCATTTAAATCAAAAAGAATTGATCTATTTGATGTAGTTCCAGCATCAATAGAAATTATAAACTTTTTCATCTAAAGGATTCCCAGTCTAATACGAGTTTCTTATCATCTACAATGGCATTAATCATTCCTAACATTAAAGGTAGTTTTTTTTGATCAAAATCTTCATTTACTTTTTTAGCAATTTCTTTTGCAAGATCTGCACCTTCAACAGTTACTTTTTGCATTTTAGTTTTTTTTGCTTCAGAGAAAGTCAACCCTTCACCAATATAAAATCCCATTTTAGCATTTCTACCTCCACCGGAGCTTACATATAAATCTCCCAGACCGGCTAAACCTTTAACTGTCTCTTTATTGCCCTTTAAGTGCTCAACGAATATTTCCATTTCATGTATTGATTGTTTGATTAAAGCAGAGGCGGTATTTAAATAATTTTTTTCCTTAACTTCATTTGATGCGTTTTTACTACAAAGTCCTTTAGCGGCGCCAACAGCCATAGAAAAAATATTTTTAATTGCAGCTGACACTTCTACACCATTTAGATCATTTGAATGTGATGTATGGTAATAATGAGTATTTAACATATCTGCAATTTTTTTTGCAGTTTGAAGATCTTTATTTGCAATTACTACACTGCTGTTAATCCTATTAGCTAAACCAGCGGCAAGACAAGGGCCGCCTACAGCTGATATATCAACATTTGTAATTCCTTTGACAGATAATAATCTTTCAAGTTTATCAATCAAAAGTTCATATTGATTATTATAAATACTTAATCCTTTGGTTAACATTAAAATTTTTGGAATTTTAGAATTTTTATATAAATGGCTTAGCTGATCTGAAACCCATTCAATTCCTTTTGAGCTAATTCCTAAAACAATCAAATCAACTTTTGATTTCATTAATTCTTCAAATTTTTCAAATTTAAATATTTTTAATTCTTGTGGAATTTTTGTGTTTAAGCCTGGATGAAAATTTTCATTTTTTTTTAAGTTATCTATAAATTCATTCTCTAAATGAGTACCAATAATATTAATATCATGGTTATTGTCTAAGCATGGTAATGCAAAAGCTGAACCCATTGCACCCGCACCAATTATTACAATTTTTGACATATTTAATCTCTAGTTATTATTTTTTTGAAAATTAAAAAAAATGATATTAACTCAATTTTTCCAATAATCATAAAAATTATTAAACTAATTTTTGAGCTTGTTAATAAATTAGCAAAAAACAAATTTTCCATATTAAATAATTCAGAATTAACTGTATTGGTCAAAGTTAAGATGGATAATTTAAAAGATCTTTCGAACCCGATATTATCTAGAACTAAAAGTCCTGATAAGATAAAAAGACTTAAAAAAAAAGAAATAAAAATTAAAAATGAAACTTTTACATTATCGTAAGTAATTTTTCTATCTGAACTAAAAATTGTTTTATTGATTACACTATTTGGACTTATTAACTTTATTATTTCAGAAGAGGTAATTTTCAATAATATATAAAATCGAGCTAATTTAATACCTGAGGTATTTGAAATCAGAGAACCGCCTATAATCGTAATAAATAAAAAATATAAACTTAAATTATTAGATTTAATCAATGTTAATCCAGAATTAGATAAACTGCTTATAATGCTAATTATTAAGTCCAGCCCACTATTATTATTAAAATAAATAAATAAAATTAAAATAATAGTTAAAAAAAATATATATAAATCTTCTTTGTGTTCTCTATCTAAAATTTTTTTATTAAAAATATTAAATAGTAAATAAAAATTAAACATTGATAAGATTAATGAAAAAATAAATATTATTTTTTGAAAATTTGATTTAATAATATTTGTTAAAAAATCTGTCGGCAAAAAACCTCCTGCTGATATCAGTGTCATGCTAATATTTAATGAATTAAAGAGTCTTACACCAGAAATATTGAATAATAAAAATATTCCAAAACTTAAAATACAGTAATAAATAAATATTTTAAAAATATTATTTTTTATATTTTCTTCCGAACTATAAGTGCTCTCACTTGAATGAGTAAGTGAAATCATTTTATAATTAAATTTTTTATTTGAAAAAATTGTAATTAAAAATATTAAAAAATATAATCCACCAATCCATTGAGAAGATGATCTCCATAAAATTAAAGTAGGATCCAAATATTTAATATTTTTGAATGTTGAGAATCCAGTACCTGTGAGGCCTGATATTGACTCAAAAAAAGAATTAATAAAGGTAACTTGATTATTGCTTAAATAAAAAGGTATTGAAATTAATAACGCAACCAAAATATAAATCGTAATAATTAATAACAACTGTTCAATAAAATTGATTTTTTTTTGTGATCCTTTTCCATAATAATAAAGTGCATATCCAATTATTAACGAAATAAGTAAAGTAGTAAAATATGCATCAATACTTAAAAAATAATCAAAATACGAGGAATATAAAATATTGATAAAAGATAAAATACTTACAGGGAAACAGAAAAGGCTTAAATAATAACTTATGCTCTTAAAATTCATCTTTAGTTAGATTGACCCTACGCTAAAAATACTTTCTACAGCCTTTAATTCTTCTCTTTTGGCTAAAAATACTATCAAATCATCTTTTTCAAAAATAAAATTAGACTTTGGAATAATTACTTTATCTTTTCTCAAAATTGCGCCGATCCTAATATCTTCTGGCAGGTTAGAGTCTGCTATTTTTTTATTAACTAACTCTGATTTTTCTAAAATCTTTGCTTCAATAAATTCATACTCACCGTCTAATAAAGAATATACAGTTCCTATTGTTCCTCTATGAACATGCTCCATAATTCTTGATACAGTTGTCATTCTTGGATCTACTAAATCATCAATATTTAATGAATCTTGCAAAAGGTTATAGTTAGTCTTATTTACTATGGCGATGGTTCGTTTCTTAAGGCCTGATTTTTCTGCTAATACACACGCCATCATATTATTTTCATCGTCATTAGTTAACGCTAAAACAGTTTCAGACCCTTCAAGATTAGCTTCTTTAAGAATTTCTTCATCTAACGCATCGCCATTAATCACTATCGAGGAAGATAATTCATTAGCAATTTCTTCAGCTCTTTTTTTATCTTTTTCAATTATTTTGACTCTAAGGTCCTCAAAATTTTCTTCTAACATCTTTGCTAAATTTAAACCAATATTACCACCACCAATAATCAAGATATTTTTTGCAACTTTTTCTTCATGTCCAAACGCTTTTAAAATTGGATTTAATTGATCGCTACTAACAACAATGTAAACATTGTCACCCTCAAACATTTGATCATTTTTTTTTAAATATATAAATTTTTCTTTTCTTACCGCCCCTAAGATATTTGCTTTAAAATCTGGGAATTTTTCTGTTAATTTCTTAAGTGGAATATTTTTAATTGGACAATTTTTTTCAATTGAAATCTCTAACATTTTTACTTTGTTGTTTCCAAATGGAACATTATCTAAAGCTCCTGGCGCTTCTAATCTTCTATATAAAGACTTAGCAACCTCTAATTCAGGTGAAATTATTACATCTATAGGTATATTTGACTTGTTATAAAGTCTTCCCCACTTTCCCTCTAAAAAATCTTTAGTTCTTATTCTTGCTATTTTTTTTGAAACATTAAAGAGTGAGCTAGCCAATTGACAAACAATCATATTTGTCTCATCGTTTCTTGTAACAGCAATAACCATATCTGCTTTTTCAGCACCTGCATTTTCTAAAACAGATGGAAGTGTTGCTCTTCCTACAACACCTTTAACATCTTGAGTGTCATTGATTTTTTTAATATCCTCAGAAGATTGGTCTATAACGGTCACAGAATGTCCTTGGGCTGACAATTGTTTACTAATTGAAAAGCCAACTTTTCCGGCTCCACATATAATTATATTCATTTAATTAATGCCTTTAATTCCTAGAGATTTTAATTTTCTATGCAACGCAGATCTCTCCATACCAATAAAATCTGCTGTTTTTGATATGTTTCCATGATGTTTTTTAAGTTGATTGCTTAGATATTCTTTTTCAAAATTTTCTCGAGCTTCTTTTAAAGGAGAGGCAAAAGATTGCTCTATAATATTTTTATCTGTACCAATTTTGGATGAAGGATTTAGTATATCATCTATAACTTTATTTACTTTATCCGTACTTTCATTTGCAGAAAGGATTGTAATTCTTTCTACTAAATTTCTTAATTCTCTTACATTACCGGGCCAGTTATAAGTATATAAACTAGAATTTTGAATATCTATTTTAGCTTGTGGCACTCCATTTATTTCAGATAACTTTTCTTTAAAGTAATCAATTAATAAAGGAATATCCTCAGTTCTTGTTGTTAAGGAAGTGAGCATAATTGGCATAACATTTAATCGATGATAAAGATCTTCTCTAAACTTACCAAAATTTACTAATTCCTTTAAATCTTTCGAAGTTGAAGAAATTAACCTGATATTTACACTTATGTCTTTAGATCCATTCAATCTTTTGAATTTTTGATCAATTAGAACTCGTAAAACATTTGCTTGCGTTTCAAATGGAATTTCTGACACTTCGTCAATTAATAAAGTTCCTTTATTTGCTCTTTCTAAAGCACCAAAAGAAATATTTCCATCTTCAAATTCTTCTCCAAATAATTCTTTTTCGTAAGTCTTTTCTTTAAGTAAAGCTGCATTGACAATAATAAAAGGGTTATTTGATCGAGAAGAATTTTTATGAATTTTCCTAGCGACTAATTCTTTACCAGTTCCAGTAGGTCCCGAAATTAGAATTCTACTTTCAGAACTTGATAGTTTATCTATAATTTTTTTTACTTTATGAATAGTTGGACTCTTTCCAATCAATTCAAATGAGTGGAATAGTTTATTTTCGATAATGTTTTTTTCTTTTTTAAGTTCAGAAGACTCCAATGCTCTATTAACATAGTTCAATATTTTTTCTTTTGAAAAAGGTTTTTCGATAAATTCATATGCACCTAATCTTATTGCTTCAACTGCAATTTGTACTGTAGCGTGCCCTGAAATCATAATTACAGGAGTTAATTTATTTTTTTTTATAACTAACTTTAATAAATCTATTCCATCTTTATCTGGCTTATCTAGTTTAATATCGATTATTGCTAAATCAGGTAAGCGTTTATTGATTTCAAGCAATGCCTGGTCATAATTAGCTGCAGAACGTACTTCATAATTTTGATCTTTCAAAATATTACAAATCAAGAAGCGTATATCTGGATTATCGTCTATAACTAAAATCTCTTTAAACATTTACAATAGGAAATGAAATTTTAATTGTTGTACCAATTTCATTTTTTTTATTTTTGATTGAAAAAATTCCGTTGTGCTCATTTATAATTTTAGTAACTATTGGTAAACCAAGACCTGTTCCTTTTTTTTTTGTTGTAAAATAAGGCGTCATTACTTTTTTAGCGTCTATAATACCTGTGCCATTGTCAGTTAATATAATGATTATATATTCTTTATTACTTCCAATTTCTATGCCAATATTTCCTATAAAATTAGGCTCTTTTTCAGCTATCTCATCAAATGCCTCTTCTGAATTTTTGATCAAATTAATGAATACTCTATTAAGTTGCTCCTCGTCTCCTTTGATTATCGTATGATTTGTTTTTTTTGTTAAAGTAATATTATTTTTTGATGTCATCTTAATAAAATATAAGGTCTTATTAATTAATTTTTCAATATCAATATTTTTAAAAATTGGTCTTGGCATTCTAGCAAAGTTAGAAAATTCATTTACTAATTTTTCTATCTCTTTGATTTGCCTATTAATAGTTTCTAAGTATTTTTCAAATTGATTGTTTTCTGCAGTAAGTTTATCTTTATATTTTTCTCGCAAGCTATCAATTGATAATTGGATAGGTGTTAAAGGATTTTTAATTTCATGAGCTAATTTTCTGGCAACTGTTTCCCAAGCTTCGTATCTTTCTGTCGTAAGAAGTTTATCCTGTTGTTCTTTGAGTCTTTCTATCATCAAATTAAAGTTTTGATTTAATTGTGCAAATTCTTCATCTGTGTCTACGTGAGGGACTTTTGTATCAAGAGCTCCTTTGCTAATCGCGTCTGAAGCATTGATTAAATTTACAATAGGCTTTGTGAGTCTAGAAGCAAAAGTAATAGCAACTGCCGTAGATAAAAATAATAGTAATGTAACTACTATTATATAAATAATTGCAAAAGTAACCTTTATACCTGTTTGACTATTTTCTACTGAATAATAAAAACTAACCGCTTGTTCGGTTTCATTTAAATATCTTAAAATTTCTGTATCAATATCCCTAGAGATATATAAGTAAGTATCAACTAAAGATGAAAGTTTAGTCATGACTGTTGTTTTGTTTTCTAAATTTCCTGTTATAAAAACAGGTTTACCTTGTAATGCTTGATCATAATCTTCATCAGATGGGGTTACAAATTCTTCGTTAACATCTCTTACATCTGAAATTAGTATATTTCCTAAACTATCTATTAAATAAACATCATCAATTTTTCTTAAAAATTTTTCCGATCTTAAGATATTTTTAAAACGATTAGGACTAGAATAATAAAATCCTGATGCCCGATTAAGACCTACACTCATTAAAATAACATCAGATAAAACATTCTCTTTACTTTCTTCTAGATATTTTTTTGCCACATCAAATGAGTTGTTTACTGCATTAGTAATTTGTTTATCAAAAAAATTTTGAATTCCAAAATTAAAAATAAATAGTGAAAAGATAGCCACTACTAGAGAGGGTATTACGGTGAATAATGAAAAAATAGAAATATATTTTAGATTTGTTTGAGCTCCTTTTTTGTTTTTTTTCCCTGTGCTATAAAACTTATAAAAATTTTTAAAAATTAAGGTAAAGAAAATAAATAATAAAAAAATATCTACAATTAATAATGTCTGTAGATTTTTATCTGTAAGGGGAATGAACCCTTCCTTTATGAACGTCAAAAATGTTACAATCCCCATAAAAATGCACAAAAATGAGGAAAAAATAATCCAATTAAAATTTTTAATAATTCTAAACATCTTAAATAACCATTAAATTTCTATATAAGTATTATATAAGTTTTAATCATGAGTTTTTGTTTAATAATTCTCGCTGGAGGAAATAGCCATAGATTTAAATCTAATATCAGTAAACCTTATCAAAAAATAGGGGGCAAATCATTAATTGAAATAACCATTATTAAAGCCCGTCAATTTAAACAAATAAAAAAAATTATCGTGGTATTTAATAAAAAAGACTTAAAACAAGTCAAATCGCTAAATTTAAAAAGAGTACAATTTATTATCGGTGGTAAAAATAGACAGCATTCCACTTTAAATGCTTTAAGGTATTTAAATAATAAAAAAAGTATTACTAAAGTTCTTATTCATGATGCGGCAAGACCAAATTTTTCATTAAAATTGTTTAATTCAATTATTAAAAACATGAATAGTGCTAAAGCTGTAGTCCCAAAAATTAAAATTCAAGACGCAGTAAAACAAATAATAAACTCAAGCAATCAAGAGTATATTGTAGGTAAAAATAGAGATAACTTATTTTTAACACAAACTCCTCAAGCTTTTAATTTAAAAGAAATTTATAAACTACATAAAACTAACTCTGCAAAATATAAAGATGATGATATTTCTTTGTATATGGATCTTAATAAAGTTAAATTTATAGAAGGTGAAAAAAATAATTTTAAAATTACAGATAAATCAGATTTTAAAAATTTAAAAAGTATTTATAAGTCAAAACAAAACGTTGGCATAGGTTTTGATGTACATAGACTTGTTCCTAAAAGAAAACTTTATTTAGCTGGTTTAAAAATTAAATCATCACTAGGCACTTTAGGTCATTCTGATGGAGACCCCGTATTGCACTCCATTACAGATGCAATTCTTGGAGCTTGTAAAATGCATGATATAGGTCAAATGTTTTCTGATAAAAACAAAAAATTGAAAAATATAAGATCAACAGTTTTGTTAAGCCAAGTAGTAAAATTAATTCAGTCAAAGGGATATTTTATTAACAATTTAGATATTAATATTATTACGCAAACACCAAAAATTAAAAACTATAAAAATAAAATGATAAACAATATTGCTAAAATTTGTGAAATTTCTAAAGATCAAATTAACATCAAAGGTAAAACTACTGAAAAGTTAGGAGTAATTGGAAAAGAAAAAGCAATTGCTTGTGAAGTAATAACATCAGTAATAAAATATGATTAAAACTTTCAATTATTTATTTGTTACATGTTTTGGTATTGGGTCGTTTAGATTTGCTCCAGGCACAATTACTTCACTAGTAACAACAGTTTTTTTATTTACTTTATTTCATATTATTAACTTATCAAATAACTTTATTTTAATCACTCTTCTTTTAATTTTTGTTTATTCATTTTATGCTGTTAGTGAATATATTCAAGATAAAGAGAATAAAGATCCTAAGGAAGTTGTTATAGATGAATTTATTGGTCAATCTATTCCTATTTATCTTTATGAAATATCTCATGAAACAATAAAAAATCCACAAGAGGCAATATTATTTTATTTATATATTTTCATTCTTTTTAGATATTTCGATATTAAAAAACCATTTCCAGTAAGTTATTTTGATAAAAATTTTAAAAATAGTTTTGGTATAATTTTAGATGATGTTGTTGCTGGTTTATATGTGGTATTAACACTAATTATTTTTATGTTAATAAAATCAAAATTTTTTTAATGGATTTAAATAAAAAAATTTTCAATATTTTAAAAAAGAAAAAGATAAAAATTTCTTTTGCTGAATCTTGTACAGGTGGTTTACTTTCTAACTCTATTACTTCGATAAGCGGGTCGTCTAAGGTTTTTTCAATGGGGTTGATCACTTACTCTAACAACTCTAAGATGACTATATTAAAAACTCCTAAAAAAATTATTCAAAAATACGGTGCTGTAAGCGCTCAATGTTGTTTATCTATGGTTAATAATTTAAATAAAATAAGTAAATCAAAAGTTTGTATTTCTGTAACTGGTATAGCTGGTCCAAAAGGTGGTACGCGACAAAAACCTGTTGGTCTAGTTTATATTGGAATAAAAGTTGGAAAAAAAGTTGTTGTCAATAAATGTAATTTCAAAAATAAAGGAAGAATATTTATTCAAAAACATGCTGTCAAAAAATCCCTTTATTTATTATTAAAATTCATTAAATAGGATAGCTGAATTTCTCTATATTAATAATCACTTCTAAAAGATGGGCAACAAAACTGTTAAAAGTCAAAAAAATTAAAAAAAAATTTATATAAAGAATAAAAATAAGAGCATTTCTGTTTCTTTTTCTTTTTAATAAATGTTTATCTTCAGGAAGCCATTCCTTGTTTTTTACTTTAAAATCGTAAGAAAACATCCAGTAAGTTAAGTCACTTTCATTAGGATCACCTGTTCTAATTATTCTAATATATGAAACTAAGAATTTACAAATAATAGATAGAAATATTAATAAAAGTGTTACACCTAACATTATTTATATAGTTTAATTGCTCTTTCTTCAAATGAGTTAGCTATTTTATTTAACCCTAATTCGAATGATCTTTTCATAATTGAATTCAAGATGGGATTTTTTAATTCAAAGTCGATAAAAAAATCTAATTGAGTTGAATTATTAACATCTTTAAATACCCATTCATTTTTAAGATGTTTTAATGGTCCGTCAAGATTAGTAACGATTATTTTATCTTTTTCTTTATAATAAATTACTTGACTGAAAAATGTTTCATTCAAAATACTTTTACCAACTTTTAAATCTCCGTTAAAAGATATTAAATCTTCGCTTTCATTTTTATCATGTATTTTTCCCTCAATACACCAGGGAACAAACTCTGGATATTTTTCAATATCAAGAACCATTTCAATAAGTTGATTTTTTTTACAAGAAATAATTTTTTTTATTGATGCGGATGACATTCAAGTTGTTTGTTTCTTGCATCTTGTAATTTTCTAAAATCTTCATCTGCATGATAAGATGATCTTGTTAATGGAGATGAAGACACTAATAAAAAACCTTTTGTTCTTGCAATACTCTCTAATTCTTTAAACTCATCTGGATGATAATAGCGATTTAATGGGTGATGTTTAACTGATGGTTGTAAATATTGACCTATGGTAATGAAATCGACATTGGCAGATCTTAGATCATCCATCACTTGTATGATTTCTTCCTTATTTTCTCCTAACCCAACCATTATTCCTGATTTAGTAAAAACTTTTTTATTAAATGTTTTTGCATTTTTTAAAAGTTCTAATGATGCAAAATAACGGGCTCCTGGTCTTACTTTGGTGTAAAGTCTGGGTACAGTTTCTATATTGTGGTTAAAAACATCTAGGTCAGCTTTAAGTATTTTTTTGTAAGCTTCACCTTTTCTTAAAAAATCAGGAGTTAAAACTTCAATTGATGTTTTTGGATTTTTTTCTCTTGTTGCTTTTACTACTTTATAAAAATGTTCTGATCCCCCATCATCCAAATCATCTCTATCTACTGAAGTAATAACCACATGTTTTAAATTTAAATTCTTTACTGCTGTAGAAATTTTTGCTGGCTCAAAAATGTCAAGATTGGTTGGTTTTCCAGTTTTGACGTCACAAAATGCACAAGCTCTTGTACATGTATCACCCATAATCATAAAAGTTGCATGCTTCTTACTCCAACACTCGGTGATGTTAGGACAATTTGCTTCTTCGCAAACAGTTACTAAATTATTTTTGTTTACAACTTGTTTTGTTTGAAAAAAAACTTTTGAGTCTACTATTTTCGACCTTATCCACTGAGGTTTTTTTTTAATAGGATTAATAGGTTTATTTACTTTTTCCGGATGTCTAGCTTTTTCATTCATTTAGCTTAATAATTATTTCGTCTTCAGTAACATAGTTAAATTTTTGCCTGTAAAGCATATCTATATAATCTGGATCATTTTTACTAATTAATGATATTTTATGATCTAAATCTGCTAATTCAACTGTTAATTTTTTATCTTTTTGTAATAATTGTTGATGAGTATTTTTTTTATCAAAGTAAGATATTAAACCTCTTTCTCCTCCAATAAAATTAATTCCAATATATAATGTGAAAAAAATATTAAATAAAAGAAATTTTCTTTTTTTTAAACTTTTAATAAGCTTCATAGTTTAGATTCTAGCCATTTTAACATCATTTCCAAGCTCTTCTTCTATTCGCAATAATCTATTGTATTTAGCAACTCTCTCAGATCTAGCAAGAGATCCGGTTTTAATTTGCGTAGACATTGTAGCCACGGCTAAATCAGCAATAAAAGTGTCTTCTGTATCTCCAGATCTATGAGAAATAATAGTACTTATATTTGCTTTTTTTGCCAGTGAAATTACTTCGAGTGTTTCGGTTAAAGTTCCTATTTGATTTGGCTTAACAAGTATACTATTTGCTGATTTTTCTTTAATACCTTTTTCTAAACGTTTCGTATTAGTAACAAATAAGTCATCACCAACTATCTGAACATTGTTTCCTATTGTGTTTGTGATTTGTTTCCATGCTTCCCAGTCATCTTCAGCAAAAGGATCTTCTATAGATTTGATGGGATAGTTAGAAGTTAATTTTTTATAATAATTTATTACATTTTCAACTGATGTAAAACTTTTTGATTGAATTGAGTATTCTCCATTTGTGTTAAGAAGTTCATTAGCAGCAACATCAAGACATATAGTAACATCACTTCCTGGTTTTAAATTTGATTTTTCAATAGCTTGTACTATCAATTCTAATGCTTCCTCATTCGTATTAATTGATGGAGCAAAACCACCTTCATCACCTACGTTTGTAAGCATTTTTTTTGATTTTAACAATTTTTTAAGATTTTGAATTACGAGAAAACATTTTTCAACAGCATCCATAAAATTATGTGCAGAGTCTGGTCTGATCATAAATTCTTGAATATTCAAATCATTATCAGCGTGTACTCCTCCATTGATTATATTCATTAAAGGAATAGGTAGTGAATAGGATTTTCCTAAATTTTTAAAAAGAGACTGTTTATTTGATAATGCAGAACATTTAGCATTAGCTAATGAAACTGCTAAAGTAGCATTTGCACCTAAATTAGTTTTGTTTTCAGTACCGTCTAACTTAAGTAATATACTGTCTATTTCTGACTGATTATCAGAATTTAAATCTTTTAATTTAGAAGAAATTTTACTGTTAATATTTTTAATTGCATTGTTAACACTTTTACCTAAAAATTTATTCTTATTTCCATCTCTCAATTCATGGGCTTCGAATGCTCCTGTTGATGCACCAGATGGTGAAATTGCTGTTGCTGATATTCCGTTATCTAAGAAAATCTCGGCTTCAACAGTGGGGTTTCCTCTACTATCAAAAACTTGTCTACCTTTAACACTTTTGATTTTTGCCATTTTTTTATTTAACTAACTTATCAATTTCAGTTAATTTTTTTAACAAAGATTTAACTTCATTTAAAGGAACCATATTCGGACCGTCGGATGGCGCGTTATCAGGATCCTCATGTGTTTCCATAAAAATTGCGCCAACGCCCACTGCTATAGCCGCACGAGCTAAGCAAGGAACAAATTCTCTTTGACCTCCACTCTTTTCACCCATACCTCCTGGTTGTTGTACTGAATGAGTTGAGTCAAACACGATAGGGTAACCAAATTTAGCCATTATAGGTAAAGCTCTCATATCAGATACAAGGGTATTATAGCCAAAGCTTGCACCTCGTTCTGTTATCAAAATATTTTTATTACCTGACTCTTCAATTTTCTTAACAACGTTTGCCATATCCCATGGTGCTAAAAATTGACCTTTCTTTACATTAATTATTTTTCTAGTTTTGGCAGCAGCTATCAATAAATCTGTTTGACGGCATAAGAAGGCAGGAATTTGTAAAACATCTACATGATCTTTAAGAATTACGCATTGCTCAGCTGTATGAACATCAGTTAAAACTGGTAAACCAACTTCTTTTCTAATTTTATCAAAAATAGGAAGTGATTTTTCTAAACCAATACCTCTTTTTCCTTTTAGGCTTGTTCTATTAGCTTTGTCAAATGAAGTTTTATAAATTAAGTTAATTCCTAGATCACTTGTAATCTTTTTAAGTTCAGAGGAAATTTTAATTGCATGTGATTCATTTTCTAACTGACACGGTCCTGCTATTAAAGTGAATGGCTTGTCATTCGCAATTTCAAAATTTGAGCATTTTACTTTATGGTTTTTCATTATTTATTCGATTTAATTTTTGCAGCCTTTATAAAAGATGAGAATAAAGGATGTGGAGCTAAAGGTCTAGATTTAAATTCTGGATGAAACTGAACTCCAATGAACCAAGGATGGTCTTTAAGTTCAATTGTCTCCGGCAGTTTGTTATCTGGAGATAAACCTGAAAAAATCATTCCTTTTTTTTCAAAATCCTCTTTAAAATTAATATTTACTTCGTATCTGTGACGATGTCTTTCATCAATTTTAGAAGATTTATATATCTTGCTAATAAGAGAATTTTTTAAAAGTTTAGCTTTATAACTACCTAGTCGCATAGTACCACCCAATTTTTGATCAGTTCCTTTCATTAGTTTTCCATTTTTAAGCCACTCGCTCATTAATCCAACGACAGATGCTTTTGATGAACCAAATTCACTAGATGTAGCATTTTTTATATTTAATTTATTTCTAGCAAACTCAATAACTGCCATTTGCATTCCAAAACAAATTCCTAAGAAAGGTATATTATTTATTCTAGCATAGTTAATTGCTGCAATTTTTCCTTCTGTTCCCCTTTTGCCAAATCCACCTGGAATCAATATTCCTGAAACACTATTTAATTTTTTATTTATCTCACCTAATTTTAAAAAATCTGACTCTATTCTTACAAGATTAACTTTTAGATTATTTGCTATTCCTCCATGAGTCAAAGCTTCATCAAGAGATTTATAAGCATCTTTTAATTCTACATATTTTCCAATTATCGCTATATCAACTTTATTTTTGGTATTTAAAACTAAATGAGTAATTTTTTTCCATGGTTGAAGATTTACTTTTTTTCTAGTTCTAATTTTAAAAAATTTTAAAACTCTTTCATCTAATTTTTCTTTATTAAAACTGATTGGAGCTTCATAAATTGTTTTTACATCAACAGTTTCGATGACATCATCTATTGAAACGTTACAAAATAAAGATATTTTCTTTCTTTGGTCTAAAGGAATAGGTCTTTCTGATCTGCAAATAATAATATTAGGTTGAATACCAATGCTTCTAAGTTCTTTTACTGAATGTTGTGTAGGTTTTGTTTTAATTTCATCAGATGCTTTCATGTAAGGAACTAGAGTGAGATGAATGAACAAAGTGTTTTTATTTCCAGTTTCATTAGAGAATTGTCTTATAGCTTCTAAAAAAGGCAAGCTTTCAATATCACCAACGGTACCACCTATCTCACATATTACGAAGTCCTCTTTTGATACATCATGTTTAATAAACTCTTTTATTCTATTCGTTATATGGGGAATTACTTGTACTGTCTTTCCTAAATATTTTCCTTGTCGTTCTCTCTTTAAAACATCATTATAAATTCTTCCTGTTGTTATATTGTCAGACTTCTTTGCAGATATTCCGGAAAATCTTTCATAGTGCCCTAAATCTAAATCTGTTTCTGCTCCGTCATCAGTTACAAAAACTTCTCCATGTTGAAAAGGACTCATTGTACCGGGGTCAATATTTAAATATGGATCAAGTTTTCTAATTCTAACTTTGTAACCTCTTGATTGTAATAAATAAGCTAGTGAAGCTGATGATAATCCTTTTCCTAAAGATGATACCACGCCGCCAGTAACGAATATATATCGCGCCATGGAAGTATGTTATACTTTAAATTGTGCTAATTACAAAGTGTTAATTATTTTGCCTGAGGTATCTGTGGAAGGTTTGAATTTTCTTCTTCCTCTTTTTCAAGAACTGACTGTGTTTCACGAAACTCATCTCTTGAAATTGCAACAATAGCTATACTACAAACTATAAATAAAGTGGCCACAATAGATGTAAATTTTGTTAGGAAAGTTCCCATACTTCTTGCGGTCGTGAAATTATCTTGTGAAACACCTAAGCCAAGCGCTCCTCCCTCGGATCTTTGTAAAAGAATGGAGATAACTAATATGACTGCAAGAATTATATTTACGAAAATAAGTAAGCTTTCCATGATGTTTATCTATAGTAATTTTTTATTATATCAATAAATTTTTTAGAGGATTTAGAGGCTCCACCTATTAAAAATCCATCAATTTCTTTAATATTTTTAAACATCTCCACATTCTTTCCATCAACAGACCCTCCATATAAGACTGCTGGGCTATTTTTTGTAAATAAGTTTTTAAGAACTTTTTTAATGTGAATAGTTGTTTTCTTTAATTCTTCAGCTGTTGGTATTTGACCAGTGCCGATAGACCAAATAGGTTCATAAGCAACGATAATATTATTCTTATTAAATTTTTTTTCTAAAACATTAGTTAATTGTCTTTTAAGAACACTTAATGTTTTTTTATTTTTTTTATCTGATTTATTTTCACCGATACAGAAAACAACTTTTAAATTATTTTTAAGAGCGAATTGCACTTTAGATTTTAACAGTGCATCTGTATCTCCTTCAGCTCTATTATCTGAGTGACCTACTAAAGTATATTTAGCACCAACACTTCTTAACATATAAGGGCTAACAGCGGCGGTATCTGACGAAAATTGATCTTTTTGGTAACAATTTTGTGAGCCAATAGAAATTATTTTATTTTTGAAATATTTTGAAAAGGTTTCAATCAAAGTATAGGGAGGAGTAATTATAACCCTGTATTTATTTCGATTTTTGTCTTTTAAATTAAATGAATTAATTTTATTCAGTATATTTATAGACTTAGGAATGCCAAACATTTTCCAATTTCCAATAAAATATCTCATAATTTGCCTTAGTTAAAAATTTGATTTATAGGTGTATAAAATTAACTTATTAAATTAATATAATGATAACTTCAATAGGAAAAATTTCAAAATCCTTTTTTATTAAACTCTTGGTGGGTATAATTATTCTACCATTTGTGTTTTGGGGCATGGGCGATGTATTCAGAGGTGGTAATCAAAATGTTGTAGCAACTGTTGACTCAAAAAAGATTAGCACACAAGAATTTATGAATTACTTAAGACAAATAAATCTCAGTGAAGAACAAATCAAAAGTCTACCAAAAACTGACCTAGTTGAACAAATTTTATCGCAGCTTATAGGAAGAAAAGTTATGGCATTAGAAATAGAAAAAATTGGTGTAGTGGTAAATGATAATGCTCTAAGAAATATAATTAAAAATGACAAACTTTTTTTTAAAGACAATAAATTTTCAAGAACAGAATATGAAAAGTTTCTCATAAAAAGCGGAATAACAGCACCTCAATTTGAAGCTAACATTGTTGAGCAAGAAAAAAGAAGACAATTCTTAAGTTCCCTTGCAGGCGGAATTGTAATTCCTGAGTCTTTAATTAGCCAAGAATTCAAAAAAGAAAATCAAACTAAAATAATACAATACATCAACTTAGAAAAGTACCATGCTAAAAACCAACCGTCTGAAGAAGCTATTAAAAAACTTTACGAGAGAAATAAAAATATATTTTTTGTTGAATTTAAATCTATCAAGTACGCAGAAATTAAACCTGATCTTGTGAGTGGAAATTCTGAATACGATGAAGCGTTTTTTAAGCAACTTGATATCATTGAAAATCAAGTGTTAGATGGAAAATCTTTTGATGAAGCATCAAATGATAATAACCTAAAAATAGTCAAGATTAATAAGATTAATGTTAAGAAGGAAGATCAAAACAAAAATAAAGTAAATAATTTACCTGATGCTCTATTTAATAAAATTTATAACATTAAATCTGAAAAATTACCTGAAGTTATAAATCTTGAAGGGAAATATTATCTTGCTGAAATAAGCGATGTTGAGAAAAAAAATAAATCAATTACAGATTCAGAAGTTCAGGAAGCATTAAAAGCTCAATTAAATTTTAAAAATAAAATTGAAAAAAATACTTCAATAGCAAAAGATATTGGTTTGGGGGCATATGATGGTGATAACTTTAAAAAGTTTGCTGATGATAATGGTCTTGAATTAAAAGATTATAAGCTCTCTAGTTTGAAACAAAATGATATTTTTGAGGAAGGTTTAGTTAAAAGAATTTTTTTAACAAAAGATAATGAAACAAATTTAATAACAAACAGCACTTTAACTAAAACCTTTTTAATACTCACGAAAAAAACTGAGTATAAAGATTTGGATAAATCTAGTAATGATTATGAAAAATATGAGGCTAAAGCACGATTAAATTTAATTAATAAGATTTATAAATCTTATGATGATAGTGTTAACCAAAAATATAAAGTTGAATTAAACCAAAGAACTATCGACCGTGTTAAAAATTCATTTTAATGAAAATTAATATTAGTTTTAAAGAATTTAAAAATAATCACTTTCAAAAAAAACATCAAATTTTATTTAGATCTAGATCTTGTAAAAACTATTACAAAGTAGAAAACCTGTTTAAATTTCTTCTAGCAGAAAAAAATAGCTTTATTTTTGAGTCTGTTGAAAAAGGAACTATCAAAGGTCGATATACAATAATTGGACTTAATCCTGATAAAATCTGGGATATTAATAAAAACACTGTTACATTAAATAGCTTAGGGAAAAAAAGTAAAATTAAAGCTGATCCTTTAAAATTTATTAATAAACTAATTAGAGAATTTAAGATCAAAATACCTAGCCAACTGCCTTCAATGGCTTCTATGCTGGTGGGATATTTTTCATACGATATAATTCGTTATATAGAAAAAATTCCTAACAGTTGTAAAGATGATTTGAATATTCCTGAAGTAAGGTTATCGCGACCCAAAAATTTAGTTGTTTATGATAACTTAAAGAAAATGATTTATTATATAGAAAATGTTTACGCAGATACAAGAATTAAAGATTACAAAGAGCACTATAACTCGGTAAGTAAAAAATTTGATTTGTATGAAGACTTCGAAAATATTACTCTTCCAGAGCAATTCACTTATAAACCAAATAAAAATTTAATTAAATCGAACACGACGAAAGAAAAATTTAAATCTTTAGTAAAAAAAGCAAAAAACTACATTGAAAAGGGTGATATTTTTCAAGTTGTTTTAAGTCAAAGATTCGAAAGAAAGTTTAATAAGAAACCAATTGAAATTTATAATTATCTTAGAAAATCAAACCCTTCCCCTTTTATGTTCTATTTTAATTATGATGATTTTAATATTTTAGGAAGTAGTCCAGAAATTTTAGTAAGACTTAGAAAGGGAGAAATTACTATAAGACCTATTGCAGGTACAAGACCAAGAGGTAGAAATAATAAAGAAGATAAAAAAAATGAATTAGATCATCTTAAAG